>Ga0208879_1000038_pt1 | contig 133077 bp, 126 predicted proteins | sample Knorr_S15_td_Bot_FD_185605 | JGI IMG/M metagenome (GOLD analysis project Ga0208879, IMG submission 185605) | Marine microbial communities from Southern Atlantic Ocean transect - Knorr_S15_td_Bottom_ad_5009_LV_A (SPAdes) (version 2) | ecosystem: Environmental > Aquatic > Marine > Oceanic...
GTGATCGCCAAACGGGCTTAGAAAATCTGGGAGTAGGCCAAAGATCTATTCTACAGCTGCCGCCGATCCTGTCTTTGGAGACAGCGCTGGTGGTGTGATTCGCGCCACTGGTTCCGGTCTTCCACCGCGCTATAACCTGTCATTCCGATCCTTCCGAGGAAGGAGAGGAATCTCTTCGCCTGAGATGAAAACGTTTGATCAAAGCAACGGGACTCTTCCCACTACTCAGGGCCACAAGCGGCAAGCCTGTTTCGAGATACCCTAGTCCGGGTCCATGCCCGCGAACCGGGGCATGACTTCCTCTGCCAGCAGCTTCATGGACTTCTCCCAGCCTTTCTGGTTGTCGGCGTTGTCGTAGACCAGTGAGAGCAGGGTCCCGAAGCCGCCGCACATCTCGTAGAGGCTGAGTATCTTCTTCTCCACGGTGTCGGGCGAGCCGATGAGCCAAACATGCTCGGCCATGTACTCAGGAGTAACGGCCGAGTCCGGGATCTCGGAATCGTGCTTGATCACGTGGAGCAACTGGAATTGGTCAAATAGCGGCAGCAGGTACTCGCCCCAGACTCGCCCCAGCATACCGTTGATCGCCTGGTCGTAGGCCTCGTCGTCCGAATCGGCCACCCAAACATCCCTGGTGATCCGCCAGTCCTTTCGGCTGGGAGTCTTGCCGCTTCTTTTGGCGCCCTCCATGACCGCTTCCCAGTGGCTGATGACGTATTCCTGGTTAAATGCCAGGCTCATGGGGATGAATCCCCGTTCGCCGGCGATCTTGAGCGTCTCTGAGCCAAAACTGACCGAGGCGACGCCGATGGGCGGGTGGGGCTTCTGGAAGGGCTTGATGTGGTGTTTCAAAGTGCCGAATTGGGGCTCTGGCAGATTGACGTTCCAGAACTCGCCCTTGTACTCGAAGGGCTCATCCTCCGCCCAAAGCCGAAGGATTATGTCGATGGCCTCCCGGGTCATCTCCCGGTGCTGGCCATTCATGCCGTCCACGTCAAACATCGTGTAGTCGGTGGGCAGTCCCCCGGAGCCGATCCCAAACATGAAGCGCCCTTGGGCCATGTGGTCCAGATAGGCCACCCGGCAGGCCAGTTCGGCGGGATGATGGTAGGGGAGCAGGTGCACCCCCGTCGCCAGGCGGATGTTCTTGGTCAGCATCAAGGCCTGGGCGATCATCAGGTCGGGCGATGGGACCGGCTCCCACGGAGCGGTATAGTGCTCCCCGATCCAGGCTTCCGAGAACCCAAGTTTATCGGCCAGCACCAGACAATCCAGGTCCCATTGGTGGGCTTGAAAGACCTCCCGTTCCGGCGGATGGGAGGGCATCATAAAGATTCCGTACTCCATGGTCACTCCAAGAACGACATTTTCGCCAGCGCCTGGCGAGAGAGACCATTCTAGCGCCCCACGGGCAAATGTCATAGAGGCAGCCTGGAGGTGGCGGCCGGTCAAGAGTACCTAATGCCCGGTTTTACACACTAATAACGATTCGTTGTATTACGGGGAGCGCTGTCGTATTCTTGACTGCGATTCAATAGTGTGATTTCCGGCCATGGCGTGGCTCCCCGTTTGGACTCCTCGCAATGGCCGATTTTGGTGTTGATTGTTTGGCCTAATGAGCATAGGCAACCCCTGCGCCAAGGCGCGGAGCGGGTTTTACGGCTGGTGGATGGTCGCCGTCAGCGGGTTCATCATGGTCGTCACCGCCGTGCCGGTCTTCCAGGCATCTGCGGTCTGGGCCGTGGCGTTGGAGTCACAGTTCGGTTGGTCCCGCACCCAGCTGGGCTTGGCGCTTAGCTTCACACGTGTTGAGGGCAGTCTCACCGGTCCAATCGCCGGTTATCTGGTGGACCGTATGGGCACCCGGTTCATGGTATTCACCGGGCTCCTGGTCCTCACCGTTGGGTTCTTCCTATTCAGCCAGGTACAGAACCTATGGATGTTCTACCTGGCCTATTTCGTCATGTCCGTCGGACAGGGCCAGGCCGGGTGGCTCACGGTCATGACTTTGTTGAACCATTGGTTCGTGCGGCACCGGGGGATGGCCATGGGCCTGGCTATGGTGGGCATGGGTATCGGCACTTTGATTCTGGTCCCGGTCATCGCCTGGTTGATCGACCCTGATGCCGACCGGCTGGGTTGGCGGCGGACCCTGGAGATATTGGCGGTGGTTTCCCTGGTCTCGGCGATCGTGCTGCCCAAGGTGGTCCGGAACAAGCCTGAGGATGTCGGCCAACACCCCGACGGTGTACCGCCGGTTGTGGCCACAGCGTTGAACGCAGATTCCGAGCCCGAATTGGAACTGACCATCGGCCAGGCTTTGCGCACCCAGGCGTTCTGGTGCATCTCCTTCGGCCACGGTTTGGGTTCGATGGTCGTTCTGGCCATCATGTCCCATCTGGGGTTGTTGCTGCGGGACATGGGGTACGGCTTGCAGACCACCGGCTGGGTGATCATGGTCCAGACTGCGGTGGCCATCATCTTCCAGTTCCTAGGAGGCTGGATCGGCGACCGGATACCCAAGAACGTGGCCCTGTTCATCTTCACCGCGATTCAGGGTATCGGTGTGGTTTTCCTGACGCTGGGTCCTGAGATGATCAATTTCTATGCGTTCGCGGTGTTGTTTGGGATTGGTTTTGGGGGCCGCACGCCGTTAACCACCGCCATCAGAGGCGATTATTTCGGGCGGGCGTCTTTCGGGAAGATACTGGGCATCTCCACCGTGCCGATGAACGTCCTGCTGCTCGTCGCAGCGCCCATGGCTGGGTTCATGCGGGACGAGCTGGGTGACTACGACATGGCCTTCCTATTGTTGGCTGGACTAAACATGGCGGGCGCAGTGCTATTTCTGATCGCCAGAAAGCCCAAACTACCGGGGACCCTCGAGAACAAGCCCGCGGTCAACGCGTCGTAGGCCCCGGTTTCGGGCCGCCTTGATTGCCTGAGGCGCATTAGCTACCTAGACTGAAGTCACGCCTCCCGCCCTTTCGTCATTCCAGCGAAGGCTGGAATCCAGTATTCTTGCGAACATGACAATTGACTAACCCAACCAATCAAGGTTCTGGCCTTCGCCAGAAAGACGGAGGGTGCGTGGATGGAATCCTTATCCTATGACCACGGAACGGCCTGACGAGAGAGGCCCTGCCGATATGTCTCGGCAGGGCCTCTCTTGTTCCAATCACCGGCGAGCAAATAGGCCGGACGATCTGTCTACTAAGCCAGACTCTTGGTGAGCAGTTCCTTCAGCTCCACCACGGTGGCTGCGATCCAGTCGTCGGCTCTGGCGGCGGTGCGGGCCCGGCGCTGCTGGCCAAATTCCCGGTCGTCGATGTCCGGTTTCTCGTCGCGGATGGCTTTCTCGATCTCCTGCTGTTCGATGGCCGCGACCTCGGGCCGCTCGATCCAGTGGCAGATGTACCGGTGGTCAGCGGTGTAGAAGACCGCCACGGGTATGGACATGTACTTTCCCTCTTTCAGGTACTCGTCCATGATGTCAGGGTGGGAGTCGCGGGGGAAGATGCTGATGGGGATGCCGGCGGCTTCGGCGACGCGGGCCAGCACCGGCAGACCGCGGATCACATCGCCGCACCAGTCCTCGCCGAGGACCAGCATCTTGGCCGGACCGTCGGGGCGCTGGGCCAGCTCTTTGAAGTAGGCCGCGTCTTCCGTGCTCAGCTTGCAGCCGTCGTAGTAGCCTTCGAACCGCGCCTTGTTCACCTTGATCTGGTCCATATAACTGGGATAGTCGAATCCCTGGGAGAACCGCTCCGGGGTTACAACACTGGTCTCTCTGGCCATGGCTCCTCCAAATTCATTAGGTGATTTTGGTCTCAATGACCTGAAACTCTTGGGCGGGCCGCCGGCCCGTCAGCCGATCTCTCAACCGGTCATGCCCTCGAAGCCCACCTCCAACCGGCCGTCGGGGTAGATGATGATGGGCACCGTGTCGGCGTAGTCCAATGCTGTGTCCAGGTCGTCCTGGTTCTGGTCCACCCGGATCTCCTGGTACTCGATGCCTTGTTTCTTCCAAGAGGCGCGCAAGGCGTCGCAGGCGGGACAGACGGTTAGCGTGTAAACCACTGGGATGTCGGCCATGAAATAGACTCCCTAATCATTGATAAGTGCCATTCTACAACGGGCGTGCACCGGTGTCATCCGGCTCGACCGCAACTTCTTGTCCCGTCTGACTCGCGTGGCTATAATGGCGCAGGCTGGCCGCACTGTTATGTCAGCCAAGCGATAAAGACCAACAGATGATCAGGGGAGAAGTCATGTTTGCGCTATTTGTAACCGCCAAGATCAAGCCCGGCCACCGCGACGAATTCATCGAGGCCACCATGGGCGACGCCGTTGGGTCCAATAACGACGAGCCGGGCTGCCTGCAGTTCGACGTCCACGCCGACCCCAACGACGAGAACACGGTCTATCTATATGAGGTCTACGTGGACCGCGACGCGTGGGAGACTGCCCACCGCGCCGCGCCCCACTACACCAAATGGCGTGAGACCGTCTCGCCCTGGTTCGACGGTGACCCAACACGCGTGGAATTGAGCCCAATCTTCACCAAGGACAAGGGGAAGATCTAGGCGGACCGAAACCTGACTGATGCGCATCCTTCGACGGGCTCAGGACGAACGGTTGAGGGGAGTGCGCGGTCTCCGTTGTGAGTGAGCCAGTCAAGCTGTTGGTGGTAACCCTATTATTCCGCTCATGGTGAGCCTGTCGAACCACCGTTTCGGGTTGGCCATCTCAACCGGAAAAAACCAAATCAGGGTCCTTCGACAGGGTCTCCGGAATGAGGTTGGCAAATTATTCTTAGCTAGCTACCGAAGAAACGGCATAATCTTTTCGCTGAGCAGCCTCAGGGACTTGTTGGCCTTCTCCTGGGAGACGAGGCCCCGGTTGGTCAGCATCAGGTTCCTGACCCCAACGTCGCGCAGCGATGACATCTGCTCGGCAACACGTTTGTATCCGCCGACTAAGTTCTCCGGTGCGTCCGGGTTGGGGGCTTCCCCGTAGTCTGAACGGCCCAACGGCGCCCTCTGGACCGAGATCTCCATCTCGGGCGGGTTCCACACGGCGCGGACATCTTCCAGGTGCTGGTAGGCGGCGTGATGGGGGGCCAGAAAGTCGTCGAAAGCTTGGTCGTCAGTCTCGGAGATGTGCATCTCACGCCAGACCCAGAGTTGGTCCAGGCTGTGCTCCACCGCCTCTTCGCTGAACCCGGCCGCCGACATGGTGTCCCGGTACAGCTTGATCTTCTCTCCTGTGACGTTGCACGAGTTGCCCCGGATCAAGACGGGCCGGCCGATCTTGGCCATCTCCATCAGCGACGCGTCGCCGGTGCAGGCCCGGGCCAACGGCGGATGGGGCTTCTGGTAGGGTCGAGGCCGGACCGACGGGAACGAAACGTTGAAAAACTCGCCTTCAAATTTAACGTTGTCTTCGGTCCAGGCTTTTATTAGAAGTTCTTCGGCCTCATCAAGTTGGGCTGCCCCGAGACCGGTGGAGGTCCCGAATCCGACGTATTCGTAGGCGTTGTAATTGGAGCCCCGGCCCGTGCCCACCACCAGCCGTCCCTGGCACAGGTTGTCCAGCAGGGCCGTCTGGATGGCCACGCGCACCGGGTTGTGCAGCGGCAGTTCCAGGATGCCGAAGCCCAGCATGATCTTCTTGGTCTTGACGGCCACCGCGCTGGCGAACACCAACGGGTCCCCGTAGACGACCTCGCCGGTGAAATAGTGCTCGGCGAACCAGATGGCGTCCATCCCCAACTCCTCAACGAGTTGGGCCTCGTCCAGACAGGCCTGGATCTCCTGCCCGTCCCGGCTGTCGTCAAACTTCATGGGATAAAAGAAATGCCCGAAGCGCATGTTTCGTTTCTCCTAGTTGTGCTTGGCGGGGGTATTGTACTACCGATAGTGCCGACTAGAGCGCCGGTCAATGCCAGACCGATTGTAATATGATGGGCGGTGACCGTTTGATAGCGGCTTGGACCGGCCCGGAACGCTTCCCGCCAACGCTTCTTTATGGACGCTTGAATATGCCAAAACGGATGCTCATGAACGCCTTCTCCATGAACTGCGTTTCGCACATCCAGCAAGGATTGTGGGTCCGCGACGACACCCGCCAGCTTGAGTATAACCAGCTAGACCCGTGGGTGGAGCTGGCCCAGATCCTGGAGAAAGGGTGCTTCGACGCGCTATTTCTGGCCGATGTGATCGGGGTCTACGACACCTACCGCGGCGGGCCAGAGACGTCCATCATCGAGGGGATGCAGACCCCGGTCAACGACCCGGCCTTCTTGGTGCCAGCCATGGCCTACGCCACCGAGAACCTGGGCTTTGCCTACACCAGTTCGGTCCTGCAGTCCCATCCTTTTGCCTTCGCGCGGCAGATGTCGACCTTGGACCATCTGACTCGCGGGCGGATCGCCTGGAACATCGTGACATCGTATCTGCCCAACGCCGGACTCAACTTCGGCCTGGGCGGCCTGCCGTCGCATGAGGAGCGGTACGACCTGGCCGATGAGTATCTCGAGGTGGTCTACAAGCTGTGGGAGGGCAGTTGGGAGGACGACGCCGTGCTGCGCGATACCGAACGCGGCATCTACGCCGACCCGGCCAAGGTCCACGCCATCAACCATGTGGGGAAGCACTTCGATGTAGCCGGTCCGCATCTGTCCGAGCCGTCGCCCCAGCGCACGCCCCTGCTCTTTCAGGCCGGCTCTTCCACCCGCGGCCGCAGCTTCGCCGCCAAACACGCGGAGTGCGTCTTCATCGTCGACTCGCGGAGGAGCCTGACCGGCGCCGCCAGCGTCATCGCCGACATCCAAGGCCAAGCTGTCCGCAACGGACGCCGCCCGGAAGACGTCCTGTTCTTCCAGGGATTGTCGCCCGTGGTGGGCGGAACCGAGGCTGAGGCCAAGGCCAAAGAGGCCGAATACCTGGAGCAGTTCAGCACCGAGGGCGCCCTCGCCCACCTGAGCGGCAGCATCGGAGTCGACCTGGCCGCCATAGACCTGGACAAGCCGCTGGACACTATCGACACCCGCGGGTTGCGGGGCATGGTCAAAGGCCTCATCGAGTCCAACCCCGACCAGACCCAGACCTTCCGCGACCTCATCCGCACCCGCAACGCCGGCAACTTCCTAACCGGCACCCCAGAACAGATCGCCGACGCCCTCCAAAGCTGGCAAAACGCCGGCGTAGACGGCTTCAACCTGATCTACTCAGTAACCCCCGGCACTTTTGTGGACTTCATTGACGGGGTGGTGCCCGTTCTGCAGAAACGCGGCCTGATGCAAACGGAGTACGCCCCCGGCCCGCTGCGGGAGAAGATCTTTGGGGAAGGGAGGCTGCCGGGGAGGCACCCGGCGGCGGGGTTTCGGCGGAGGTAGTGGGAGTGGCGAAACAGATATCGTCCGTACCCAGCCTCTCAGCCGGTTGGGGTTCGTCTGGAAATCGTCGGAGGTTCTGGTTGACCCGCGTGGTGTTTCACTCGATTTAAGACAAAGAATACGACCCGAAAATACCATCCCTTACAAGGCCGAAAAAACTAATCCGTATTGGCGTGCAGATTATGAGTGGCCGCCCATCATCATTGTCAGCACCTGCCTGATGGGGCAGACAGGCCCTGCTTCGGACTTCGCCGGCTACGGGTTCCATGCCGGTTCCGTGGCCGGGTTCTACGAGATCACCGGCTGGCCCGACCTGCCCCCCGACGGCCCATTTACTGCCTTGACCGATGTCATCGCCCCCAGGATGCTCGCGTCGACCATCGTGGCGGCCGTGGACCATAGGCGCCGCACCGGGCAGGGCCAATTCATCGATGCCGCCCAGATCGAGATGGCGCTCCAATCGCTGGCCCCGCAGATAATGGACTACAACATCAATGGACGGGTCGTCACCCGGAACGGCAACCGGTCCGACAACGCTGCGCCCCACGGGGCCTATCCCTGCTCCGGCGAAGACCAGTGGTGCGCCATCGCCGTGGAGACCGAAGATCAGTGGCGCGGCTTCAAGACGGTCTTGGGCGACCCCGATTGGGTCCAGGACAGCCGGTTCGACACAGTGGAAGGGCGGCTGGAGCATCAGGACAAGCTGGACCAGCACGTTTCTTCATGGAGCGCCGACCTGAAACGCCAAAAGAGGTGATGGACCGGCTGCAGCAGGAAGGCGTGCCGTCTGGGGTGGTCCAGCGGAGCAGCGACCTGATGCAAGACCCCCAATTGAAGCACCGAAAGTTCTTCCGGGACCTAGACCACATCGAGACGGGCGTGCTTCCCTACACCGGCCACATGTTCAATATCAGGGGCTATGACAACGGCCTCCGGTTTGCCGCACCCGCGTTGGGGCAGCACAACGAGCACGTCCTGAAAGAACTACTTGGGATGTCCGAAGACGAGATCACCGAAGCCATCATCGCCGAGGCGTTGGAGTAACAACTGCCTGGTATCGCAAATCTTAGGCCAAACGGAAAGGGCGTCACGGTCAAACGAGACGCCCTTTTTCTATTCATATGCCCGGTCGATTACCCCTCCAACTGCACCACCGCAGTAACCCGCGGCACATCCCCAACCACCCGCGTTGTGTGCCCGGCGCCGGTCAGGTCTTCGGCTAGGTTTACGTCGCCGGCGCCTAGGTGGTGGATGGTGCCGTCTTTGAGGCCGATCTCAGCTTCGCCGGAGAGGGTGATGATGTACTGGCGGCGGGGGGCGATGTGCCAGTCGCTGAAGAAGCCGGGCTGCTGGGCCCGGAAGATGATTCCCTTGGCGTCGTGGAGCGTGCTCCAGGCTGGGTGGTCTGACGGGTTGATCTCCTCAATGTGAGTGTTGCCGTCGTCGCCCGTGTACATTCTGATGGAACCCATTTTTGTTCTCCCTTGTTTGATTCTTTTTCCGCTTGGATTACGGTTTGGTGATTTCTCTCAATGTTCCTTTGGACCAACCGTTCGTGGTGAGCCCCGTCGAACCATGACTGCGCCAGCGCCCTTCGACGGAGCTCAGGACGAACGGAGAGGGTAACGGTCATTTCCGAAACGGGGTATGAGTTTGGCGTCTACTCAGATAGGAACGCTTTGATGGCGTTGTAGGCCTCGTCTGGGAGTTCTTCTGCTATGTAGTGGCCGCAGGGTAGGGGAAGGCCGCGGACGTTGGTGGCGTAGTCCTGCCAGACTTTCAGCACGTCTTGAGTCCGCCCGACGAAGCCGGTGGTGCTCCACATGGCCAGCATGGGGCAGGTGATCTTCTGGTCGAAATCGGCGTCATCGTGGACTAGGTCGATGCTGGCCCCAGCCCGGTAGTCCTCGCAGACGGCGTGGATGGTGCCCGGGTTGTTGAAACAGCGCAGATAATCGGCCAACGCCTCGGGCGTGAACACGTTTTCCGAGTCCTTGACCCGGTTGAACCCCCGGCCCGCGTAGAACTCAGGGTCGGCGCCGATCACCCGCTCCGGGAAGTCGAAGGGCTGGATCAGGAAGAACCAGTGGTAGGTGTTGGTGGCGAAGTCTTTGTCCACGATCTGGAACATCGTGCGGGTCGGGATGATGTCCAAAGTCACCAGCTTCAGCACGCTATCGGGATGGTCCTTGGTCAGGCGGTGGGAGACCCGTCCGCCACGGTCGTGGCCCACCAGGTAGAACTGGTCGAATCCGAGCTGCTTCATGACGTCTACCTGGTCCTGAGCCATGACGCGCTTGGAATAGTTCATGTGCTCCGGGTCGCCCTCAACCTTGGCGCTGTCGCCGTAGCCCCGCAGGTCCGGGCAGACCACAGTGAAGTCCTCGGCCAGCCGCGGCGCGATCTTGTTCCACATGGCGTGGGTCTGGGGATACCCGTGAAGCATCAGCATGGGCGGCCCGCTGCCGCCCTTCACCAGGTTGATGGTGGTGCCGTTGGCTTCCAATTGGAGCTCTTCGAAGCCTTCAAACATGGTTTCGTCCCCCTAAAAAATAGGACCGACCGCACTCAGTTTACGGTTTTAAGGACAGTAATCGAATGTCACCCTGAGCGAAGTCGAAGGGTCTGCCACGGCAGGCTTGGCAGATTCTTCTCCTTCCGCGGAAGGAGAAGAATGACAGTATGTGCTTGGGCCACTGATTAACCCGATTAACCCGATGGCGTCAGGGCCCGTTCCAGCACGCGGCGGAGCGCTGCAGTGAAGGCGTCGATCTCTTTCTCGCCGATCTCCGTGGAGACCGCGCCCACCAGATTGGCGGCCATCAGGATGCCCTCGTTCAAGAGCCCCAAGAACACCTGGTGGCGGAAGGCCGAGTCCTCGGCGGCGATGTCCCGGTAGCCAATCAGCTCTTGGCCGGTGAAATGGAGGCCGAACAACGACCCCAGTCCCGTCACCTGGACCGGCGTCTCAAGGTCCGCGCCCACCTGGAGGACACCCGCCCGCAGGTACTCGGTCATCTCAGCCAGCTTGCGGTAAACCTCGGGAGTCAGTTCCTCCAGCGTCGCCGCCCCGGCCAGCATGGTCACAGGGTTGGCATTGAACGTCCCGGCGTGGGCCACCCTGGGGCCACCGGCCACCGTGGGGTCATAGAGGTCCATGATAGCCTTGCTGCCGCCGAAGGCGCCGATGGAGAACCCGCCGCCGATGATCTTGCCCAGCGACGTCATATCCGGGGTGATTCCGTAGTACTCCTGGGCGCCGCCCGACGCCGCGCGGTAGCTGATGACCTCGTCGAAGATCAGGATGATGCCGTTGGCTTTGGTGAATTCCCGCAGCATGGTCAGGAATTCCGGAGTGGCCGGCAGCATCCCCACCGACCCCAGCATGGGCTCGATGATCACCCCCGCCAGCTCGTCCTTGTGGCTTTCCAGTATCTCTCGGGCGACTGCCGTCTCGTTGAATGGCATCACCACCACCTGGTCCAGCGTGCCCTCGCCCAGGCCCTCAGTGGCGGCCATGGCGTCGGGACGGGAGCGCTCACCGGCCTTGGCGGGGTTGACGCGCACGCTGACGCTCACCTGGTCGTGGCTGCCGTGGTAGCCGCCCTCGACCTTGGCGATCTTGCTCTTGCCGGTGACGGCCCGCGCCGCCCGGATGGTGTTCAGCGTCGCCTCGGTGCCCGAGTTGGTGAACCGCACCAGGTCGAAGCTGGGTATCCGCTCACACAGCAGCTTGGCCAGGCGAATTTGATGAGCGTTGGGGGCGTTGTAGACCACGCCTTGCGTCATCTGCTCTTGGACCGCGTCCACCACCGGCTTGGGAGAATGACCCAGGACCAAGGTGGTCATGGTGCCGATGAAATCCAGCCGGTCCACGCCGTCGGAGTCGACCACATGGCAGCCGGTGGCATGGTCGACGAATATGGGATAAGGCGCCCAGAAGATGGAGTTACGGCTGTCGCCGCCCGGCATGTAGTTCTTGGCGTCCTCCCACAGGGCCTTGGACTTGGGAGTTGATCGGAGATAGCGGTCTAGTTCGCTGGTAGTCTCGGCCATGGGTGTCTCCTATTAGCGTGCCTATGCCCGTGAATAATAGGGCCTTTAGCTAGATGTGTCACCCTAACATCGGCGCAGACCACGGAGATGGTCACGCCCTTAATCCGCAGCAGCTCCAACCGCCGTCTTTGCCTCGCCAGGGAAGTAGAGCTTCCGCAACGACCCGTTGCCCAGGCTGACGAAGACCACCGCCACGAAGATCAGGCCGCCGAACACCAATACCGATGAGGCGCTGAAGATATCGGCGAAGGCCGCGTTGGCCATATTGGTCACCGCCATGCTGCCGCCCACGTGGACCGAGTAGACGCCGGCCACGCGGCCCCGCACATGGTCCTCAGTCAGCGACTGGATGATCGTGTGGCTGATGGTCATAAAACCAGCCTGGTTCGCGCCCATGATCACCGTGGCGGCGATCGACACAGTGCTGCTGTCGGACCATGCCAGCAGCATCGGACCCAGGCCGCTGGTGAAGGCGAAGAACAGGAACAGCTTGCCTCTGACGGACTCGCTTCGGACACCGGCCAAGAAGATGGAGGTGAACAACGCCCCTCCGCCGACACCGGCGATCAAGTAACTGACACCAACCGACCCGGCCCCCAATTTGTCCTTGGAGATGGCGGGAAGGATGGACTCGTAGGACATGGTGAGAGCGCAGTGGGCCAAGACCAAGATGACCATGGACATGATAATGGGCCGCTTGTAAACGTAGACGAAACCCTCGAATAGGTTCGTCCAGAAACCCTGGCTCTTGTCGATGACTCCGGTGGAACGGACGGCCACCCGGGAGACAAAATAAAAGCCGAAGAGGAAGAGTGCGCCGGAAAGCCAGAAGGCGGACTCGATATTAACGAATTCCAACAGCGGGACGATGGCCAGCGCCCCAGCCATCCGCGCGCCCTGTTGCGTGGCTTGGTTCAAGGCGATGGCGTTGAGTAGGTGGTCTTTGGATACCAGATTGGGTATCAACGCGGTGGACGTGGTCATCTGAGCGGCGCGGAAGGTGCCGTTGGCCAGAGCCAGGAACGTGAGCGTCCAAGGACTCACGTTTCCACTCATGACCACCAAGGCCAACACCACGTTGTTGGCAACTTCCAGGGCGAAGATCCAACGCAATAGCTTCTGCCGGTCGAACCGGTCCGCCAGGAACCCGGCGATAGGTGTAGAGAACACCCTTGGCCCGATGGCCGCCAAGGTGACTACTCCAACCCAGAGCGATCCGTCGGTTATCTCAAAGGCCAGCCAGCCCCGGGCGATGATCAGCGCCCAGGCGGCGGAGGCGGAAAATGTGGTGGCTATCCAAAGATTACGGTAGTCCTGGTATTGCAGGGCCAGGAGAAACCGGTCGCGGGTCGTGGATAGTAAGGTTCTCATCCCGTTCCTTGATAGTGTGAAACCTTCATGATTATAGCAGTAGATTCAAGCCTGTCTAAAAGTCGGTGCGGTACTGGTTTAGCCTTGACTGTCTTTACGCCGCCACCACCATTTTCGTCTTGACTGCGCCCATGCTGCTAACTACAATCGCCAAAGCCGCTCAGACGGCAGAATTCACCAGCCCCGCCGAGGAAAAACATGTCCTTCCAAGCCCCCGCCGACGGCGTTCTTCTGCCTCCCTACCGCGTCCTCGATCTGACCGGTCCCGAGGGCGTGTTCTGTGGCAAGCTGCTGGCTGATTACGGCGCGGACGTGATCAAGATCGAGCCGCCCGACGGAGACCCCACCCGTCAGAAACCCCCGTTCATCGGCGACCAACCCGGCCCCGAACGCAGCGCCTACTTCCTCTTCTATAACACCAATAAACGCTCGGTCACCTTGGACTTGGAAAGCCCCCAAGGACTGGACCTGTTCAAGAAGATGGCCGCCTCAGCCGACGTGCTGATCGAGAGTTTCCCCGTTGGTTACATGAAGACATTAGGGCTGGACTTTGACATCCTGAAAACGGACAACCCAGGCCTGGTGATGGCTTCTATCACGCCCTTCGGCCAGACCGGCCCTTGGAAGGATTTTCTTTCCACGGACCTGATTTCGGCGGCCGTCAGCGGCTTCATGCAGATCACCGGCGACCCCGACGGCCCACCCCTGCGCCAGGGTAACGAGCAGTCCCACTTTCCCGGCGCGCAGCACGCCGCGGTAGCCATCATGGGAGCACTGTTCTACCGCGACATGCAGGGCGGCCGAGGGCAGTACATCGATGTCTCCATGCAGGAAGCGATGATCACCTACTACACAGACGCCCATCCGGCCCTGGCCTGGATGCAGAACGGAGAGAACGTGACCAGGGTGGGCACCAATTCGACCCTGGTGATCCCGCTTGGCGCCTATCCCAGCAAGGACGGCTGGATCTCCGCCGGAATCATTACCCCACGCGAGTGGGAGAACCTATCCCAGTGGATGTTCGAGGTCACCGGCAACGAAGAGATCTTGAACGAAGACTACAAGGGCGGCAACCAGGACCGGGCGCCATACAACGACATCATCACGGCGCTGGTCATCGATTTCACCACCCGGTTCACTTCCGAAGAACTCTTCCACCAGGGCCAGGAGCGGAACCTGGTCTTCATTCCCGTAAACACGGTTGCTGACCTTCTGGTTGACCCCCAATTGGAGGCCAGTAATTTCTGGTTCGACCTGGCCCACGCCGAGGCCGGCACGCTCAAGTACCCGCTGGGCGTGTTTGACAGCGAGGAGGTCTCACCGGTAACTAAGCCGGCTCCGTATCTAGGGCAGGACAACGAAGCCGTCTTCAAGGGTGAACTGGGCCTTAGCGAGACCGAGCTCGCGTCACTGCGCTCTCAGGGAGCGATCTAGCCATGACTGGCCAAGCCTTCTCCAAGAAAGCCCTGGCCGGGACCAGGGTCCTAGAGTTGGGCCCATACGTGGCCCTTCCGATGACGGGGCGGATACTGGCGGCGATGGGCGCGGAGGTCATCAAAGTCGAGACCAACAAGGTTCTGGATGAGATGAACTTCATTCCGGCATGGTCGCGGGGCGGCGGCCAGCCGGAATTTCAGCGGGGCAAGAAACGAATCACCATCGACGTCCGCACTCCCGACGGACTGGAGGTCTTCAAAGAACTGGTCAAGGTCAGCGATGTGTTCATGACCAACTTCCGGCGCAACATCCTGGACCGCTGGGGCATCGATTTCCCGGAACTCCGGCGGCTGCGCCCTGACATCATCGTCATGTGGCAGACCGGGCTGGGCGGCATCGGGCCGTACTACACCTACAAGTCATACGGAATCTTGGTGCAGCACATGGGCGGCGTATCTTTGATGTCGGGCGAGGAAGGGGAACCACCTGCCACCATCAACACGTCCTACTCCGATTATCACACCGGGGTCTTCCAGCCGGTGGCCATCATGGGTGCACTGATGCGGCGCCGATTGACCGGTCAGCCCGCCACCATGGAATCGTCAATCTTCAAATCAGGCGCATTAACCGCCGGGCCGGCCTTGCTCGATTTCCAGTCGACCGGCCGCATGCCCCAGCGCATGGGCAACCGTGACCCCAACGCCGCGCCCCACGGGGTCTACCGGTGTCAGGGCGACGACCGCTGGTGCGCGATCGCAGTACAGTCCGCCGACCAATGGTCAGCTTTCTGCCAGGCCATCGGCAACCCAGATTGGTGTGGCGAAGACGCGTTTTCAACACTGGAATCGCGGTTGGCCAACCAGGGGCGGTTGGACGAGTTGGTGGGAGAGTGGACCATCGGCCAGACCGCCGAAGATGCCATGACCCGCCTTCAAGAAGCCGGTGTCCCGGCTGGCTTGGTGTCCCAGGGACAAGACCTATACGAAGGCCCGCATCTTAAGGCGCGCGAGTTTTACCGCCCCACGCCCTTCTACCTGGCCGACCGGAGCAAACCAGCCTGGGAATGGGAAGGCATGGAAGGCATCTCCTCCGCCAATCCACCAAAGATGACCGAGTCCCCCATGGACTTCGGCCACTACAGCAACATCGGCGAAGACAACGACTACGTCTTCAAAGAGATACTCGGTATGTCGAAAAAAGAAGTAGACCGCTTAAAAGAGAACCAGTCCCTGTTCTAGTAGATGAAGTTTGGAAACGACCTAAATCGTCATCCGTTCGTCCTGAGCCCCGTCGAAGGCCCGCGACTTCGGCGCAGTGATGGTTCGACGGGGCTCACCACGAACGGAGGTTCGGACCTCAAAACGAACGGTCAGTGGTCTAGATAATCGAATAACCAGCGAATCTGTTTGAAAGCTAACAGCTAACGCCGCGAGGAACCATGTACGACTACAGCAGCTACGAACACCTGATCATCGAGGTCAAAGACGGCGTCGCCCTGCTGACCATCAACCGGCCTGAGGTCTACAACGCCACCAACTTCAAATTGCACAACGAGTTGAGCCTGATCTGGCTAGACTTGGGCAAGGACGACGATGTCCGTGTGGCCGTGATCACCGGCGCCGGCACCGCGTTCTCCGCCGGCGGCGACTTCGATTTGATCCAAGAATCCATCGGCAACGGCAAGGTCATCGCCGGGACCATGGAAGAAGCTCGGGACATCGTCCACAACATGATCAATCTCGACAAGCCGGTTATCTCCGCCATCAACGGCGTGGCGGTGGGCGCAGGGTTGGCCGTGGCCCTGTTGGCGGATATCTCCATCGCATCAGACAAAGCCCGATTCACCGACGGGCACGTACGGCTGGGAGTGGCCGCCGGAGACCATGCAGCGTTGATCTGGCCCATGCTCATCGGCATGGCCAAGGCCAAGTACTACCTTCTAACCTGTGAATTTTTGGACGGGACCGAAGCCGAGCGCATCGGCCTGGTCAGCCAAGTAGTGCCCCACGATGAACTGATGGACAAAGCCATGGACGTGGCCCACAAGTTGGCCTCAGGGTCCCAGCAGGCCATCCGGTACACTAAACGGTCGTTGAACCAATGGCTCCGCCAGGCGGAGCACACCGCCTTCGATTACTCACTGGCCCTGGAGATGCTGGGCTTCTTCGGTGAAGACATCCAAGAAGGCCTCGACGCGGTACGGGAGCGCCGCGACCCCAAGTTCCCGTCGGCGCAGTAGTGATTTCTGCCTAAGTCTGTCATTCCGAGGCGTCAGCCGAAGAATCTGCCATACTCAACTTGGCAGACCCTTCTCCTTCCGCGGAAGGAGAAGGGTGACTTTGCGGAAGGGAAGCCTGGTCCGGAAACCGAAGACGCCTCCTACCGCATAGGCCAACAACATCCAACAACGGACAAACAAATGAACTACAGAAAACTCGGCAACACCGGCATCGACGTCTCAGAGATCGGGTTCGGCTGCGGCGACGTTGGCGGGCTTATGGTCAAAGGCGAGCGTGCCGATCAGGTAAGGGCCGTGGCCAGGGCCGTGGAACTGGGCATCAACTATTTCGATACCGCTTCCCGCTACGGCGGAGGCCAGTCAGAGACCAACCTGGGGCGGGTCCTGAAAGAGTTATCGGCAGAGGTCTACGTTGGGACCAAGTACAGCTTGGGCGAGGCCGACCCCAACAACCTTAAGGAGGGAGTCATACAGTCGGTGGAAGCCAGCTTGAAGCGGCTGGGCCGGGAGCAGGTGGACCTGATCCAACTCCACGACCGTATCAGCTCTCAGACCGACGTCACGGTCCGGGAAATCACGGTTTCCGATGTCTTGGGAGAAGTTCGAGAGGGGTTGGAAGTGCTCAGGTCTCAGGGTAAGGTCCGCTTCTACGGCATGACCGGCGTAGGCGAACCCAAAGGGATCCACGAAGTTGTGGCATCAGGCTTGGTCAGCACCGTTCAGACCGTCTACAACCTGATCAACGCCAGCGCCGGGGCCGAAGCTCCAGCAAGGTTCGACATGACAGATTATGACCGCCTGATCGACCTGGCCGCGGAGAAGAATGTCGGAATCATCGTGATCCGGGTATTGGCAGCCGGTGCGCTTACGGGCACATCCGTGCGGCATCCGGTGGCGATGCCGACGGTCGCGCCCATCGGTTCCGGCAGAGACTTCCAGCAAGACGAGTCGAGAGCCCAGCGATTCGCATTCATCGTCGATGAGGGATTCGCCGGCGACATGCCCGAGGCGTCGATTCGGTTCGCCCTGAGCAACCCGGGTGTTTCGACAGTTCTGGTAGGCTATTCCGACCTTGACCACCTGGAAAAGTCGGTTCAGTACGCCGCCAACGGCCCCCTTCCCGCCGAGGTGCTGGCCCGTCTGCCTGGACCCTGGTCTACTTTTGTCAGCTGATTGGAGAAACCCGTAACACTATGAACGAGATATTGGGCAATCTGGACAGTCTGCGCAGCGCCATGGACAACAGCGAGTTCGATGCCATCATCGCCATGTCGCCGGAAAACGTGCCCTACACCTCCGGCGTGGGCATCTGGAGCCAGAAGGTGATACGAGACCGGCTGGCCTTGGTGGTCTGGCCCAGGGAAGGGGAGCCGACTCTGATCGTGGCCACCAACGAGGAGGGCTACGTCAGGGAGAAGTCTTGGATCACCGACGTGCGTTCCTATTCCCAGCACGTGGACTCGCCCATAAAATTGCTCTCGGATGTGCTGCAGGAGAAAGGTCTAGGCGCTGGCCGTATCGGCTTCGAACCTGCCTACCTGACGACTGACTACTATCTGGAGCTTCTGGATACCATGCCGGAGGCCAAGTTCGAGTCCTGTGAGCCCTTGCTCCAGAAAGTGCGGATGATCAAAACCGACGCCGAGATCGACCTACTCTGCCGGGCGGCAACATCAACTGAGCGGGCCCTGATGGCCACCTACTCCACCGCCCGCCCCGGCGAGAAAGAACGCGATCTGGTGGCCCGGCTGGGCGCCAACATCCTGCAGTCGGGCGCCGAGCTTCCGTCGTTCTTGTTCTTCACAGTGGGTCCCAACACCGGTTACGCCCACCCCGACCCCACCGACATCGAGCTTCAGCCCAATGACATCCTGAAGGCGGACTGCGGCGGCTGGTTCTCGGGATACTTCTCAGACATCGGCCGTACGGTGGTGGTGGGCAAGGCTACCGACGAGCAGCATTCCATCTACAACCGCCTGGCGGAGGTGCACCGGAAGACCATCGCCACCATGGTTCCCGGAACGCCGGCCAACGAAGTATTCAGACAGAACAAAGAGTTCTATAAAGAAGTAGACATCGAGTTTAACCTGCCCTTCGCCGGACACGGTCTGGGTCTGTACATCCACGAGATGCCAATGCTGGCCGACTACGACGGCACCCCCCTCGCCCCCAACATGGTGTTTGCAGTCGAGACCAGGGTGCGGTGGCCCGGCGTCCAGGGATTCCACATAGAAGACCTGGTCGTTATACGCGAGGACGGCCCCGAGATAATCACCAGATTCATGGACACCAGCCGGTTGCTGGAGATCTAAGTCCAACGCCGGTTAATACTAGAAGGGACTATCAAGTGACATCAGGAAAACAGGCAACGAAAGTAGCCATCGTTACGGGCGCGGGGACCGGCATCGGCCGGGCGTCCGCCCTGGCCTTGCTGGAAGACGGATTTTCTGTGACCCTGGCCGGCCGGCGCATGGAACCCCTTGAAGGGACGCTGGAGCAGGCGGGAAGCGCCGCCTCAAGGGCCATCGCCGTCTCCACCGATGTGGGCGACCCGGACTCGGTTCGGGACCTATTCGCCAAGACTATGGAGTCGTTCGGGAGGCTGGATGTCCTATTCAACAACGCCGGCATCGGCGCGCCCCCGATACCCATGGAAGACCTGACCTACGAGCAGTGGAAATCGACGGTTGATGTAAATCTCACCGGCGTTTTTCTGTGCACCCAGCAAGCATTTCAGATAATGAAAAACCAAGACCCGATGGGAGGACGCATCATCAACAACGGTTCCATCTCCGCCCATGTGCCCCGGCCGAACAGCGCCCCTTACACCGCAACCAAGCACGGCGTGACCGGGTTGACCAAGTCGACATCCCTCGACGGGCGCAAATACAACATCGCCTGCAGCCAGATCGACATCGGAAACGCAGCCACCGAGATGTCCGCCATTTTTGAAACCGGAGTCATGCAGCCCTATGGTTCCGTGGCGATCGAACCACGTTTCGACGTTGCCCACGTCGCCGAAACGATAGTCTACATAGCCAATCTGCCCCTGGACACCAACGTCCAATTCATGACGATCATGGCCACAAAAATGCCATTCATTGGGCGTGGTTAAGCGAGCTCCTCAGACCACCGCTAGCCAGTTATCGGCCCCCGTAGGCGCGGGTTTTTAACCCGCCACGCTCGGCGCTAACGTTTTCGCGAACCGCTGGATTCTCTGGATCCAGCTCCCATTTCAGCGGGTTCTCCAAGATGTATCTCCTGATGGCATCCAAGTCATTTTCAGTACGTACAACGTGTTCGTAGTAATTATGTTGCCAGACAGGTTTGCCGGGCGTGCCGCTTTCTTTGTTAATGATCCGGGCCGTGTAAGTTTTAAATCCTCTTATGATTTCTGACAGGCCGTGGTTGGGTCTGGAGTGATGATGAATTTGGGCGGGTCGGAAACCCGCCCCTACGGCCGAGAATTCCCTGTCCAAGAGTTGGATAATGCCGTGAACGTGGTTTGGCATGATAACAAATGCGTCTAGATTGACGTTTTGATAATGATTGGGCAGTCCAGCCGATTGCTCAGCTACAAACAGCCCTATCTTGTTTAGCCTCATTTCCCCGTCAGCAATCTCGCCAAAAATGCAACGGCGTTGGGAAATACAGAGAGTAATGAAATAAAAGCCAGGCCGGAAATAATCGAATCCGGGCAACCGAATTGAATGACGGCCGTGCTTTTCAGGCTCATAAGGCATCGCAGATCCTGCTCAAGAAAAGGTACCTTCAATATGCCTTAATCTGTGATTGTAAGTGCCTACCCGTTGTCAACAATCCTGCCGTAGGGGCGGGTTTCTAACCCGCCCTGACAATCTGCCAACGCGTCGATTTGGCCAAAATCCTCCGGCCTCGCCAGCCTAGGGCCGAATCAACAACACCGCCAGAACCAATATCGTCACCGCCGCCAGGAGGTTTACTCCGGCGGTCATGCGGACGATCTTCCGGCTTAGGCTCTGGGGCAGGACCTGACCCGATGCGCGGGCCTGGTCTAGGCGTTCCAATATCTTGGGGCCGAGCCAAAAATCGTGCATCAGGCTAAGCAACACTACGATCAGGAACAGCAGGCTCTTGGCCTGCAGGATGTGCATGAACCGGCCGTCATCGGTGAAGAATACTCCGGGCCGGATGTCCCAATGCGCCCAGGCCAGGTAGGCGCCGCTCAGGCCCAAGAGGACCATGGCCGTCCAGGCTATCGGCAGGAACCGCTCAGCGGCCTCCCGTAGCATCCCCAACCCCGCCCCCGGTCCCTCTGCCTGCATGGCCTTTCTGGCAACGGGAAGCATCACCATCACCATGAACAGCATCCCGCCGACCCACACCACTGCCGATATGATATGTATGGCAACTGCTGCTTGATACATGCTTATTGGGCCATGTAACCGCCGTCCACCGGCATGTTATGTCCAGTGACGAAAGATGCCGCGTCCGAAGACAGCCAAACTACCGCCGCGGCGATCTCCGACGGTTCACCCAACCGGCCTATGGGATGCCGGGAAGCCACTCGCTCTTCATAACCTTCGTTGTCATCGAAGACTCGCTGGACCAGCGGCGTATGGATATAGCCGGGGCAAACGGCGTTAACCCGAATACCCGATTTGGCGTATTCCATGGCCGCGGCCTTGGTCAGTCCGGTGACTCCGTGCTTGGCGGCAACGTAGGCTATTGTCCCGGTTAGGCCGACGAGCCCGGCGATGGAGGCGGTGTTAACGATGGCCCCGCCGCCTTGTTTCAACATCTGAGGGATCTCGGCCTTCATGCAGAGCCAGACGCCCTTCAAATTGATCGAGATCACTCGGTCCCAGTCCTCTTCCAGATAATCGGCGGTGAGCAGGCGGTCCCTGCCACCGCCGATGCCGGCGTTGTTGAAGGCGCAGTCCAGGCTGCCGAAGGCCTCGACCGCCTGGGCCACCATGGACTGGGTGTCGTCCGGGCTGGCAACGTCGGCGTGTACCAAGATGGCCTCTCCGCCGGCTTCCTTGATCTGCAGCACCGTCTCCTCTCCGCCCTCAACGTTCACATCGGCTACCACCACCCTTGCGCCTTCCCTGGCGTAGGCGAGAGAAGCAGCCCGGCCGATGCCAGACCCTCCGCCGGTGACCAAAGCTGTCTTGCCGTCCAGACTTCCAGCCATGTGTTATCTCCTTGAACCGTCGTTTAGTTGACGGAATTATACCCATGGCCGCTGGTTTGGCAACCGTCCCCAAACTTTCCCAGGCGCAGCGCAGCGTGTAGAATAGCCCGGCACTCATTCATGGCTAGGAAGGACTTATGAAAGACGTTGCCACCAACATGCCGGACTACGAATACGCCTATGCCAACGAACGGCTGGAAGTGCCCGAATATTTCAACTTTGGGTTCGACGTGGTGGACAAATGGGCTGAGGACCGCACCAAGCTGGCGCTGCTTTCGGTCGACTCCAGCGGTGAGAATGTCCAGCATCACACCTTCTGGGACCTCAAGATTCTGTCCAACAAGTACGCCAACACCCTTCGGGATATCGGGGTCAAAAAAGGCGACCGAGTGTTCATCATGCTGCCCCGGATACCCGAGTGGTACGTCATCATGCTGGGCCTGATGAAGCTGGGCGCCCTACCCATGCCGGGCACCACGCTGCTCACTCTCAAAGACATCGAGTACCGGATCAACACCGCCGAAGCCGTGATGGCTATCACCGATGAAGAGAACTCCGGAAAGGTGGATGAAGCGGCCGGCGGCTGTCCGACCTTAGAGCACTTGGTGGTCGTGAAGGGCGAGAAGCGGGGCTGGCTGTCTTATGACGAACAGATGGCTGGGGCGTCGTCGGTCCTAGAGGGTGTTGAGCGGACCCGCAGCGACGACCCATTGCTGATCTACTTCACGTCGGGCACCGTGGGTTATCCCAAGATGGTGCTCCACACCCAGGCTTCTTGCGCCATCGGCCACACGATCTCCGCCAAATACTGGCACGATTTGAAATCCACCGACCTCCTGTGGACTCTGTCGGACACTGGCTGGGCCAAGGCCGCCTACGGCAAGCTGTTCGGTCAATGGACACTGGGTGCGGCCGTGATGCAGCACGACGCACGAGGGCGCTTCGACGCCCCGCTGACTCTGAGTCTGCTGGAGAAGCATGGCGCCACCGGGTTCTGCGCGCCTCCCACCGCCTACCGCATGCTGGTGCTGGAGGACCTGAGCAAGTACAACCTGGACAACCTGCGCCACTGCACCGGCGCCGGAGAACCCCTGAATCCTGAGGTTATGAAACAGTGGGAGGACGGCACCGGCCACGTCATCTACGACGGCTACGGCCAGACCGAGACGGTGCTTTTGGTGGGCAACTTCCGCTGCAACGAGGTCCGCCCCGGATCCATGGGCAAGCCGACCCCCGGATTCACTATCGGAGTGCTGGACGAAGACGGAAACGAAGTCCCGGCCGGAGAAGAGGGCCAGATCGCGGTCAAGATCAAGCCCGAGCGCCCCGTGGGCCTGTTCCAGGAGTACTGGAAGGACCAAGAGGCCATGGACCGGTCATTCGTGGGCGACTGGTACCTGACCGGTGACAAGGCGTACAAAGACGAGGACGGCTACTTCTGGTTCGTGGGCCGCGCCGATGACGTGATAATCTCCGCCGGCTACCGCATCGGCCCATTTGAGGTGGAGAGCGCGTTGATCGAGCACCCCGCCGTGGCAGAGTCAGCCGTGGTGGCCAGTCCCGACCCGGTGCGCGGCGATGTCGTCAAGGCATTCGTTATCTTGGCGCCCGACTACGTGGCCTCAGACGAGCTGGTGGTCAGTCTGCAAGACCACGTCAAGAACGCCACCGCTCCATACAAATACCCCCGCGTTGTCGAGTTCGTAACCGAGCTGCCCAAGACCGTCAGCGGCAAGATACGCCGGGTGGAACTTAGGCAGCAGGAACTGGACAAGGCGGGCAAGTGATGCCCAGTTTCAGCGAACAACTCAGGCACGACGCCGAGCCCATCTGGCGGCGTATCTTTGACCATCCATTTCTCAAGGAGATCAAGGACGGGACGCTGCCTTTGGAGACCTTCCAGTACTATCTTGCCCAGGACTATCTGTACCTGGAAGGCTTCGGCCGGACCGTAGCCATGGCCCTGGCCAAAGCCCCCAGCTCTCAGACGTTTGAAGAGCTGGCCCACCGCGTGATGACTCCGGTGGAACGCCCCCTGCACCATAAGCTCTTCGAAGCGGCCGGCATGACCGTCGAGGACGCCGAAAATACGAGACGCTCGCCGGCCAACACCGCCTACGTGGACCATATGCTGCAGACCGTGTCCCTGCACGGCCTCGGCCCCGCCGCCGCTGCTTTGCTGCCCTGTCCCTGGACCTACCACCTGCTAAAGGACGAAGTGGGTCAGTCGGAGCACCCGCTGTACGGTCTATGGACCAGCTTCTACGTTCAGGGTCTGCTGGAGGGCAGCGTTGAAGCCTGGCGAGGGTTCGTCGACCAGATGGCCGAAGACGCCGGCCCAACCGAACTGGAAGCCATGCGCCAAGCCTTCATGACCAGCAGCCGCTACGAGTTCATGTTCTGGGAAGCCGCCTACAGCCGCCAGCAGTGGCCGGTTTAAAGGTGGCTGATGGCTGGGCGATCAGGCGCCACCCGCCTTACGAAACCAGCGACTCCGCCCTGATGTCATCCTGATTCGTCCGCGGAAGAATCAGGGTCTGCCAAGTCTGGCTTGGAAGATTCTTCAGCTGCGGCCTCAGAATGACATCGCGGTGAGGCCTTGTCGCTCGCTAATGTCATCCTGAGTGAAGCGAAGGATCCGCCAATGCGGGCTTGGAAGATCCTTCGGCTGATGCCTCAGAATGACATTATTGAAGGCAGTCTAGATTTCGGAGAGGAACTAACCCCTCCGCCGCACTAACGGCTCCACCGGCGATGGAGTGGTGCGGTAGGCGTAGTACCGGACCCCCGCGCAAGGGACGAAGTGGTACCAGTGGACCAGTTCCGGCTCGGCTTCAGCATGTTCGACGATCTGCTCCAATTCGTCGAGGAGATGTTTAGGGACCTGAACGGCCTCAGTTCCCGGCTCTATGGCTCTTTCCGGTAGCGTGGTTGTTGCCATACATCCGCCTCCTTCCCCGACACTCCGAGTCATCATCATTTTCATCCGGCCCGGCAAGATGTGGCAGGGCCAATCGGCCAGGCAATCAGGGCCAAACGTCCTCAACGTATGTATACTTGGCGGCAAGTCCAATTATTCTTGAATCCAACGGAGGCCCACCGTGCCCAAAGCACCGATAAACGGCATCGACCTTTACTACGAGTCCCACGGCGGCGAATCGGCCCCGGCCATCATCTTCGCCCACGGACGCGGCGGCAACCACATGAGCTGGTGGCAGCAGGTGGCCGCATTCTCCGGCGAGTTCCGCTGCATCACCTTCGACCACCGGGGTTGGGGAGCATCCATCGCCAAGCACGGTTCTCCGCTGCGGGAGAATTTCATCGACGACCTGACCTCTCTTCTCGACCACCTGAATATCGAGAAGACATTTTTGGTTGCCCAGTCAATGGGAGGATTCAGCTGTCTCGGGTTCGCGCTGGCCCACCCGGAACGCACCCTGGGGCTGGTTTTGGGTGACACCACCGGCGGCGTGGCTACCGAGCGCACATTGGCGGCGTTGAAGAACACCAGCCCGCCCCCAGACGGCCCCGCGCGCTCGTTGTCGGCAAGTTTCGTACGGGAGAATCCGGCCCTGACCTTTCTCTACCAGCAGATCCAGGGGTTGAACCCTGCCCGTGGTGAAGATGGAATCATCTCCGGCTTCCGGCGGGAGGACGGCCCCCAAGTCGAAGCCTTCGCCAACTGGAGCATTCCCACCCTGCTGATCGTGGGTCAGGAAGACGCCATTTTCCCGCCCGAGGTCATCGCCGAGGTGCAAAAAGTGATTCCCGGTTCCCGCATGGAGGTGGTCCCAGGCGCCGCGCATTCGGCCCATTTTGAACAGGCCGCCGTGTTCAACGGATACCTCTCTGAGTTATTCTCCGGTGTTCTTTCCGGCAGTGTCGCGGGGGCGGCCGCGGATTAGACTTTGTCGGGACCGCGCAAAGAACCCGATGCCGCCGATCATGCGACTTGCTGAGACAGGTGACGCCGAGCAGGTCCGCGCCATCTATGCGCCGTCGGTCACAGATTCAGCGATCTCGTTCGAATCGGAAGTCCCGCCGGTATCTGAGATCGCCGAGAGGATCCGGACGATTTTGGAGCGATTTCTTTGGCTTGTGTGTGAGCATGAAGGGAACGTCCTTGGTTACGCTTATGCCGGACCTCACGAAAGGCGGGTAGCCTATCAGTGGTCGGTGGAGGTCTCTGTTTATATCCGCGCGGACGCACACCGCAGGGGAGTGGGCCGGGGAATTTATAGATCGTTGTTGTCCGTGCTGGAATTACAGGGATTCCATCGCGCCTACGCGGGTATAACCTTGCCGAACCCCGCCAGCGTCGGACTACACGAGTCCATTGGATTCGAGCGTCTGGGGGTCTACCGCGACGTCGGGTACAAGTTCGGAGATTGGCACGATGTTGGGTGGTGGCAGCTGTCCCTTAAGGAGAAGAGCGGTCCGCCAGACCCACCAACGCCGATATCGGACGTAGTTGAGTCAAAGGCGTGGCAAGAGGCGATTGATGAAGGGCTGGGTCTGCTGCGGTTGTAACGGCTAGATCACCAAGACGTAAAAAGGGCATCCCGGTTTCGTCGGGTTGCCCTTTTTGATTCGCGATTCCGGAATAGAGGTTTACGCAGAGACCGTACCACGTCCCCAGTTGTTGGGGATGTTGAGCAGTCCTGAGTCCAGGTTGGCCACATCGCTCTGGCCGCAGAAGTCCATGACTCTGCCTACCTCTTCCCGAAGCAGTTCCAGGATGTTGTGAACGCCATCTTCGCCATCGGTGGCCAGGCCCCAGAACAGGGGCCGGCCGATGCCCACGGCCTTGACGCCCATGGACAGGGCCTTGAGAACATCGCTGCCGCGGCGTACTCCCGAGTCCAGGTATACTTCGCAGTGGCCTTTAACGGCGTCGACGATCTCGGGAATCATCTCGATGGCGCCCATGGTCTGGTCCAACTGCCGTCCGCCGTGGGTGGAAACCAAGATGCCTTCTACTCCCATGTCGGCGGCAATCTTGGCGTCTTCGGCGATCCTGACTCCCTTCAAGACCAGGGGCAGAGAGGTAAGGCCGCGGAGCCATTCCAAATCTTTCCAGGTGAGGGGGTCGGCCCGGGAGACGTCCCAACCGGGGGTATCGTCGGTGCCGCTGATCTCATTTCGGGCCAGGCCCAGGTCCCGGAAGTTGCCCAGCTCCAGTTTGCGCTCAAACTGGTTGCGCAGATCCCTTTCTTTAGGACTGGGAACGGGAGTATCGACCGTCAATACGATGGCTTTGAAACCCGCTTCTTCGGCGCGGTGCACCAGCATCTCGGTGAGAGCGGCGCCGCGGTGGTAAAGCTGGAACCAGAGAGGCCCGGTGGCGGCCTCGGCAACCTCTTCCATACTACAGTTGGAGGCTGTGCTCAGCATCATCAGGGTGTTGGACCGGCCGGCGGCCCTGGCGGTGGCGACCTCGGCGTCGGGATGGGCTACCCCGTGGCTGCCGGCGGGACAGACAAAGACCGGAAAGCTCAGGTCCTCCCCCAGCATAGTTGTCGAGATCTTCCGTTCTTCAACGCTGCGCATGAACCGCGGCCGCAGGGTCAACTGGTCAAATGCGCTTCGGTTCCGCTTGGTGGTGAATTCGTCCATGGCGCCGGCATCGATGAAATCCCAGGTATCGTGGGGCAATGCCAGTTGCGCCCTGGCTTCATAGTCGTAAAGATTGATGGGTTCGTTCGCCATCGGGTCCTCCTAAAATTCTTTGGCTTGGAGTAACGTCGCCACACATTGAGAGATACTGCAGTGAGGTCAAAATCGGACTTACTGTAACCTGAACGAAGATTGGTGGCAAGTATGGGCGGGCTCCTGGGTAGTTATAGCAGAGCCGGGTAGCGAAATGTCTCGCCGAAATGTCATCCTGATCCTTCCGCGGACGGACAAGGGTCTGCCAAGTAGAGTATGGAAGATTCTGAGGCCACAGCCGAAGAATGACATTGTTGTGGTGTCTTGCCCCTCTCTAATGTCACCCTGAGAGAAGCGAAGGGTCTGCCGATTAGAGCTTGGAAGATTCTTCGGTCGCGGCCCCAGAATGACATTGCTGTTAGGTTTTGTTCCTTTCTGATGTCACCCCGAGAGAAACGAAGGGTCTGCTAAGAAGAGCTTGGAAGATTCTTCGGCTACGGCCTCAGAATGACATTGTTGCAATGTTGGTCCTAACCTGTGGCCCTTATCCTTCCGCGAAAGGATAGGCGTCACATTGCTCTGGCGAAACGCGCTTGACCCGAAAAAGGGATTCCTCGTCGCTACGCTTCTTGGAATGACAGAAATCGAACAAGCCATTTTGAAAAGCCAGAACCCCAAAAGAAGAGTGGGCGGACCAAGTCCGCCCACTCTTCTTTTTAGAACGCTGGTCTACCGGTAGGTATCTAGCGCGCGTAGCGCCCTACGCTTCCTGGCTGGCCGAGATCGGAATTACGCCGGGGAGCCACCATTTCTCCCAGGTCTCGTCCACTTTGTCTTGGAAGTGTTTGATGTCTTCCGGAGTGAAGTGGGCGAAGCGGCCCTGGCGCATCAGGTAATCTTCCACGGGCTTCCGCTTCCGGATACCCTTGGCGATCGCCCGGCTGGGGCCGTTCAGGGTCAACTCACCCTCGATGATCTCGTATTGGACCCAGATCCCTGTCTCGATGGACAGCATCCCCAATTCGTGGGAGTACTTGGGGTCATAGTCCCAGCCCTTGGGACAGGGGTCTATGCTGTGGATGAAGGTTGGGCCGCCGATGGTCAGGGCGCGGCGAATCTTGTTATTGAAATCCAATCCGTAAGAACCGCAGGCGGTGGCCACGTACTTAACGTTGGGATGGCCAACGGCGAGCATGGGGGCCATGTTCTTCTTCCAGCGGTTGTTCATGATCCGGGTCTCTTTACCGGGTGGGCTAAACGTGGTGTTGGCGCCCCACGGCGTGCCGCCCGAAGCCTGGATATCGGTGTTGGCGTAAGACTCGTTGTCATAGCAGAGGATCAACAAATTGTATTCCTCGTGCTGCAGGGCCGCTGAGATGGCGGAGAGGCCCATGTCCATGCCGCCGCCATCGCCGCAGAAGGCAATGACGTTGATGGGTTCCTTCTGCATCTTGCCTTTGCGCATCATGGCAGATAGGCCTGCGGCGGTGCCGGTGGCGGCGGAGCCGGATGACCCAAGCTGAGTGTGCATCCAGGGCACGACCCAAGGTGTGCTGTAGTAGGTAGTGTTGGCCACGTACATGCAGCCGGTGCTGCCCAGCACGATGGTCCGAGGGCCGGCGGCTTTAATCATCAACCGCATCACCAGGGCCGATTCGCATCCCTGGCAGGTCCGGTGACCGGAAGAGTACAACTCCTCCAACTGAATGTTCTTGACTCCCTTTACCGGGGGAAGTTCTTGCAGAGTAGCCATTATGTTTACTCCCTTACCGCGACCCAGGTGGTCTCTTGCTCGATTTTACCAGTTTCGATGGCTGTTTGGGTGGTTTCTACTATCTGATCTATATCGCGAACCATGACCTCCCTACCGCCCAGCCCTGCGATGAAGTTCAACATCATGGGCCGGTCGTCCAGGGTGTACAGGGTGGACCGAAGCTCGTGGAACAGGACCCCGGCGAAAGACGGAGAGCCGTAAGAATAGTCGCGGTCGATGACCGCCACGCCCTTGGCCTTGCCCAGAACGGCCCGGATCTCTTCGGCCGGGAAGGGCCTGAAGAACTTGACGCGTAGGAATCCGACCTTCTTGCCGGCCTCCCGCATGCGGCGTACGGCTACCCTGGTCGGCATTGCTAGTGTACCCATTCCGACCAAGATTATCTCCGCGTCGTCGCACATGTACTCTTCGATGAACGGGCTGGGGTCGCCCCGTCCGAATATCTCCCGGAACTCGTCATGGGCCTCTTGGATCACGCCGGAGGTCCGGCGCATCGCTTCGTCGGTTTGCTTCCGAATCTCCATCAGCCAGTCCTCGTTCACTTGAGGGGCCACGGTGATCGGGTTGTCCGGGTGCAATTGCAGCGTGCCGCGCTGATAACTGGGCAAGAACCTGTCCACCAGGTCTTTGGACGGGACCTGCACGATCGCCTGCGAGTGAGTCAGGAATGAGCCATCGCAGCTCAGAGCAAATGGCAACAGGACCCGAGGGTCCTCGGCCACTTTCCAGGCGATCAACGCCATGTCCAGCGCCTCTTGAGCAGTGGCAACCCAGTAGAGGTGCCAGCCCAGGTCTCGGACCGCCATGGCGTCGTTGTGCTCAACCCCGAAGGCGCCTGGGTCGTCCAGCGCGCGGTTGCCGACCATGGCCACCACGGGCATCCGAAGCCCGGCGGTGACGGTGATGGCTTCAAAGGCGTAGAACCAGCCCACGCCGCTGGAGCCGGTGAAAGTACGAGCGCCCACCGCGGAGGCGTGCTTCACGATCTCAAACTGAGAGTGCTCACTTTCGGCAATGATGAAATCGAAGTCGAAAGCGCCGTCAGCCTTGAGACGCGCCACGTATTGCATCACCGTGTCATAAGGCCGGATGGGGTATGCGGTGATCACGTCGACGTCGGCGAGGGCGCAGGCGATGCCGATGGCTTCACTGCCGCTGATCAGTTCCTCGGTGGACTCTTGAAAGAGCGCTGCCTGTGCGGTGGCCATTAGGCTTCCTCCATCTCGTTGATCTCGTCGGCGTATCCGCCGACGTGGTGGAAACCGTGGGTCCTGGTCTCTGATTTTTGATTCTCAACCAGTACCGTCATCCACTTGTTGTAACCGTCTTTGTCTTTTTGCCAGGCTTCCCATTGGCTGTCGTTGTCGTTGAATTCGGACTCGCCGACCATGGTCACACAGTCGGGTACCGGACAGACGGCTTCGCAGACGCCGCAGCCGCAACACGATTCCATGTTGGCGTCATACAGGCCGTCTGGGGTAACGTCGAAACAGGTGTCGGGACATTGCAGCCAGCAGAGGGTGCACTTGATACAGGTCTCGAAGTTGATCACCGGCCGCATGGACCGGGTGCTCCACTTCTTGAAGACCTTGCTGCGGCCGGGGACGTAACCCTCGTCGCCGCCTCCGTAGCCGGTACCCGCGGGAAGGGCGCGGATCACCAGCCCCTCTTCCATGGTCTTCCAGCCCGGCATGTCGAAGCTGAAAGGGGTCTCCGAGTTGCCCTCACCTGGTTCCACTGGCCGAGTGACAGACCGGTCGAACGCCTTTTGGGCCGAGGCGACCTTGGTGTCGCTGCCGGTTTGGTCTTGGATAGTTTCCAACATGGCCTTTAGGCTGACCAGATCGGGGCAAACCTTACACAGCGTGCCCAGTATCCGCATGTCGGTATGGTCGTCTTTGTAGACCCAGAGACCGGAGAAACTCACGGTGCTGGGGATGATGGCCAGGTCGTATGGCGTTTCCTTCTGGTGAATGTCCTCCAGCAAGGAATCAGCACTCTGACGTGAGGTCACGATGAGAGTGCCGCCGGCCTTGGTCAACTCGTTGATCGGTTGCAGACCGTACCAGGCCCAGGACTCGATGCCCTTGCACATCGCATCGTCGACGTTGATCGTGACGTCGACGTTTTTGGCTTCGTAAACGGCCAAACTCTCTTCGAGTTCCAGCGCCGTGTCGCAAACGATCGCGAATTGCTTGGCTGGGATGCCGTTCCTTTCGGGAGAGTCGCTGTAGCGGCCAAAGGCTGTGCCGATCTTGCCGTCTTTCCGGGCGGCGAAAACTATGTTTCGGACGATGTTCCGGGCCAGAGTCCGCTGGAATATGCCCCGGTACACCACTTCCACAGCTAGAGTAGCCATAGGTATCCTCCTCAGCTTTGGGTTATCAGGTTATCGCTATTCGGTTGTTGCCCCGGCGGGGTAGACCGCAGACGGCTCCACCGCCGTTAGATGATGTTCCATGGCCGACCGCGCACCCAGATGGTCTCGCGCCTGGACCATTTCCAGTATCTGACGATGCGAGTCCAAAGACCGCTGGGGCCGGCCCGGTTGTTGCAATGATTGGTCCCGAGATTGGCGCAACACGTCTTCAACAGCGCTCACAACTTTGACCAGCGCTGTGTTATGCGTGGCCGTGGCCAACGCGAAGTGGAATTCGGTGTCGGCGTCAACTCCGGTCTCGCCCTCCATGATCTGCCGCTGCTGTTCAACCAAGATCGCCGAAAGCCGGTCCACGTCTTCAGGTGTGGCCCGCTTTGCCGCCAATGCCGCCAGTTGGGGTTCGAGCAGGTGGCGGACCTCAAAGATGTCATGGAGCTGGGCATCGCTCGTCCCGAATGACGAGGTCATCAGCGTCGTTACGGCGTCCAGACTCTGGGTGTTGATGAAGGTACCCGAACCGGGCTTGCTCACGGCCAGCCCCTGGAGTTCCAAGGTCCTGATGGCCTCTCTGACAGAGCTCCGGCTTACCTTTAATTGCTCAGCCAGCACCCGCTCCGCCGGTAATTTGGACCCATGCTCCAGAGACCCTTGTTTGATCAAGGCGTGGAACCGCTCCACGATAGCCTCGTGGAGCCGCTGGCCCTGTAGGTTCGGCAATTCCGACTGCATTGTCAAGGAGAGAATCCCGCTGGTTATAAAGTGGTCTGACCAATTATCCGTTTGGCGAAATTATACACCCAGCCTAGGCGTTGTCAAGGCTTGAAAATTCAGCAGGAGCGGCCTGATTTTGAGTGCCGGCAGGTTTACAATAACTGTTGAACTGACGCGCTACTTTGTATGACCCAAGGCGTGGCCTGGGAGTATAATCGCCGCGTAACAACCGGCCCCGGATACGGGGTCATTTCGAGGTACGCTCAATTTGCAGGACGTGATAGTGGTGGGCGCCGGCCCCGCCGGCAATAACGCCGCCCTCTCCTTGGCATCCCAGGGTTACGGCGTTAACGTGATCGACTCCAGAGAAATCATCGGCGACAAACTCTGCACCGGATTGGTCGGAGAGGAATGTTTTCGCCGTTACCCCATAGACTCCAGTCTGGTCTACCGCGAGATCAGCGCCGCCAATGTGATTTCTCCATCCAACCAGGTTGTGAGGTTTGAGACCCCCAACCCGGTGGCGAGAGTAGTCAACCGCGTGGCTTACGTAGCGTCATTCGCCGACCGGGCCAGGGAGGCAGGCGCCGAGTATCTGCTGGGCCATCGAGTGGTCCGCCTAGAGCAACACAAAGACCGGGTGTCGGTGGTAACTGACAACGGCACGACTGATGCCAGAGCATTGGTTTTGGCTGCCGGGTTCGGCTCCCAATTGAACCGCCAATTGGGCCTGGGGGAACCTTCCGATTATGTGGTGGGGGTCCAGGCACTGGTGCAGACCGAAGGTGTCGACGAGGTTGAAGTGTATCTGGGCCGGGACGTTGCCCCCGGATTCTTCGCCTGGCTGGTGCCGACTCAGCCCGGATATGCCCTGGCTGGTTTGCTGGTGCGCAAGAACGCGCCGGAACGGTTCGCCAGATTCGTCTCCGCTAGGCAGGTGGAAGGGAAGATCACGGAACTGGTGGACAAACCCGTTTGCTGGGGCATCCCGCTGCGGCCCCTGCGCAAGACCTACGCCGACCGTGTAGTGGTGGTGGGTGATGCGGCCGGACAGGTGAAGCCGACAACCGGAGGCGGAATCTTCTACTCCCTCATGGCCAGTGACGTTGCCTCCAACACCCTGCAGCAGGCCCTGCGCGACGATAAACTATCAGCCCACCGTTTAGCTACCTATCAGAAAGGGTGGAAGAACCTTTTATCCAATGAATTGGAAGTAGGGTACTCCGCCCGCCGGGTGTTTGAATTCTTAGGCGACAATCACATCAGCGCTCTGATCTGCCAGGCTGGCAAGAACGGCTTTGTCTCGGAATTGGCTGCCTCTCCCGATGTGTCGTTTGATTGGCATAGCTCAATGATTGGGAAGATCATGGGGCACCCGACCCTGGGCGGCGTTCTACGATTGGTGAACCCACTGCTGGCGCGAGTGGCAAAACCGCCCGGGCCGGCTGAGATCTTTACCCCCGAGCCAGCGGAGGCATCGTCAACCGAAGCCTCCATAGCTAAAACGGGCACCCCGGTCTAATCTGGACGATCACAACTCCAAACGATCAAAGGTCCTCGAACCTCGACGGTGGATCTTATGACCCAGCGGCTCCGATTGGTCCGTCTCACCCTGGTGTTTATATCCTTGAGCATGCTGATCACCGGCATGCTGGGGCCGGCGCTGGCCCGCGCCCAAGGGCCGAATTCCCCCCATGTCCTGGTCATGACCGTCGATGGAATCATCAACTCCGTGAAAGAGGGGTTCATCTCCCGGGCCATCGACCAAGCTGAGGAAGACGGCGCTGAACTCCTCATCATTCAATTGGACACGCCTGGGGGACTGCTCAGTTCAACCAGGGAAATCGTTGAACTGCTACTGGAGTCGCCGGTCCCGGTGGCGGTCTACGTATCGCCCAAGGGCGCCAGGGCCGGCTCGGCAGGCACTTTCATCACGGCGGCTGGTAACTTCGCGGTGATGGCCCCTGGGACCAACATCGGCGCTGCCACCCCTATATCCGCCACCGGTGAGGACCTAGAAGACACTCTCGCCAGCAAGGTGGAGAACGACGCCGCGGCATTGATCAGGAGCATCGCCCAGACGCGGGGCCGTAACGAAGACAAGCTGGAAGAGACCGTCCGGTCCGCGGCTTCTTATTCAGCCCAGGAAGCTTTGGCCGACAACGTAGTGGACCTGATAGCCGAAGACCTGGATGACCTATTGGCAAAGCTGGATGGGCTCACCGCGGATACATCCCTGGGAATGGTTGTGCTTGAGACCGAAGGTTTGGAGATCCGTACCATCGAGAAGAATATCCTAGAGCACTTCTTGGAGTTCATCTCCGACCCGAATGTGTCGTTCATATTGCTGACGGTTGGCGGACTGGGAATCGTGGTCGAAATGTTCAACCCCGGACTGGTCGCGCCGGGAGTCGTGGGGGTGATCTGCCTGCTGCTGGCCTTCTTGGCCCTGGGCAACCTGCCGGTCAATTGGGCCGGGGCGGTGTTTATAGTCCTGGCCTCGGTTTTGATAATGCTGGAAGTGGTGGTGGCGGGGTTTGGGATATTGGGCGTGGGCGCTATCGTCAGTCTGATGGTTGGCGGCCTGTTGCTGTTCACCCAATTCGGCGACTCATCGCCAACGCTGCCATCGATCAACGTGAACCGGTGGCTATTGTCGGGCACCGGCGGCGTCGTTGGCCTGGCCCTGGTGTATGTCGTTGGGCTGGCCTATCAGTCTCGCAAAGAAGGACCACCGGAGAAGGCGTCGGTCCTGACCGGCATGCTTGGCAGGGTGACCGGCGAACTGGCGCCCAAGGGGATCGTCATGGTGGGAAATGAAACCTGGACAGCGGTAAGTGAAGATGATACTGTGATTCGAATCGGTGAACCGGTTGAGGTCAGGAGTGTAGAGGGCCTTATTTTGACGGTTTTTCGACGGATTGATCCAGAAACGCAAGAAAACTCGTAATACATCCAGGCAACTCGCAAATTAATCCAACGCCTGGCACATAGGGAGGAAGCCATGGCAGCTGGAATTGTACTGGTACAGCAATACCAACGGATGATCGTGCAAAAGTTTGGTACATACGTCGGCACCCGGCGGTCTGGGTTGCATTTCCTTGTTCCGTTTGTCTACCACGGGACCAAGGTTGACCTGAGGGAGCGGGTGACACGGGTGCCAACCCAGAAGTACATCACCGCCGACAACGTGGTGGTGGACATGGACTTCGTCATCTACTACCGGATAATGGAGGAATACGCCGAGCGCGCGGTCCTGGAGATCCAGAATTTCGAGTTGGCCGTGGTGAACCTGGCCTTCGCCACCTTGAGAGCGGTGATCGGCTCCACAACGCTGTCCGAGGCCCTGGCGGAAAGGGAGCGCATCCGGGACGCCCTCCAGGTGCGGATGGACGAGGTCACCGAGCGGTGGGGGGTTAAGATCTCCCAGGTGGAGATCAACGAGATCGACCCGCCTCCCGGCGTGAAAGCGGCCATGGAACGGGAGAAATCGGCGGAAGCGATCAAAACAGCCGACATCACCGAGTCCGAGGGCGCCAGGCAATCTCAGATCAATATCGCCGAAGGCGAGAAACGTGCGGCCATCCTGACGGCCGAAGGCGCGCGCCAGGCGGAGATTCTCATGGCGGAAGGTGAACAGCAGGCTGCCGTACTCAGGGCCCAGGGATTCAGCGAAGCCCTGGAACGCATCAACGCTGTTGCCAGCAACGCCGACGGCCGGACCATGAGCCTCCAATATTTTGAGACACTGAAATCCCTGGGCGAGAGCCCGTCAACCAAATGGATCTTCCCGATGGAGTTCACATCCATGCTGGGCAATTTCCTGGGCATGGGCGGCAACCAGGGCAACGAAGACAGCAACTCCAAATAGCGCCAAGTCCAATAATCAGCCAAGGATCGTATACAACGAAAGCCCGCCCTTCCATCTTCGGAAGGGCGGGCTTCTTCGTAAGAACCTATGGCGCTATTTCGGCTGAATCAGTCCATAATTCCCGTCCCCGCGGAGATATATGACGCTGAGCTTGTCCGATTCGGAATCCAAGAACATGTAGAAATCGTGGCCCAGAAACTGCATCTGGGCCGCCGCCTGCTCGACGCTCGTCAGCTCCATATCGAACTCTTTTAGCCGGACCACCTGACCACCGGCGAAAACTTCAGTAGACCCTGTTGCGCCGTTGTTGGCAATCTCCTCGGGGGCTTCGTCCCCAACGCCGCCGCGGCCTGCGAGACGGCTCCGCTCGCTGCGGTAGGCATGGCTCTTGAACCGTTCGATCTGCCGGTCAAGGGTCTTGGCCACCGAGCTCACTGCTGATTTTGTGGTGGCGGCCCGCTGCTGGGCTCGCAACAACGTCCGGCCCACGTGCAAAGTTACCTGAGCCACTATCCGGTCGTTGTGCGACCGGGTTGCTTCGAAAGCCAACTCCACAGTCACATTTGTGATACCCGGTAGATGGCGGTCGATGAGATTAAGTTTGCTTTCGACGTGCTCCCGGACCGTATCGTCAATCTCCAGATTCCGTCCGTATATATGCAGTTCCAAATCTCAAACCTCCTGCGTCGGGTCTGCCGATTCCGATCGAAACCCGCTATTGATTCCCACGATTAACCAAAAATAGTTGGGCCGCTCGGTGATAACAAGCGTCATTGTTCCCAAACGATATGGCCATGCGGCTCAGCCATTCGCTGCCAGGTCAGCGGGGGCCTCCGTTGATCGAAAAAATAGAGGCCTAAGCCCAGGTCGGTTGATCCGGGCTTGGGCCTCTTAGTAGGCCTTGTTCGGGGTCCGGCGCCCCGGATCAGTTCGGCAGCTTGGGCAGGACGAGAATGCCCTCCTCAGGGTCGCCCAATACGTCGGTCTTAGATTGAGCGTGAAGCTGTCCGGTGTAGGCGTTGATTATCGCATCGCAAGTATTCCGGTCCAGGTCGTCGGCGTGCCGTTCCATCCCAAAAACCAGCGGTGTGAGATGGCCGATCATGTAACTGACACTGATGGCGCTGTTCTTTGGCGGCACCTTGTCGCCGAAGAGCAACATCTTGGTGGCGTGAGGGTATACCTCGATCACGTTGTGTCCCGATTCCCGGAGGATCTTGCTTAGGTGTATCCCGCGGTAGATCAGGTCCCTGATGATGGAACCTTTGTTGGTGTAGAAGCAACTGATCCCCATCTTGGCCAGTTCGAGCTCAAGCAGACGGCCCTTCCTGTCAGACACCGAGAACTTACAATCGCAGGCCTGGTCCAAGCAACAAAAACCGGATGGCAGGTTCAGAGGGGCGCCGATGGCCACCAGGTCTGGCTGGAGGGCGTCCACCAACTTAGTCAGTTCGCTATCTTCGTAGAAACTGCTAAGCTCGGTCAGATGGGACTGGGTATCTAAGATTGCGATGGAAGATGGCTTCTTTGCGGACGCCCTTAAATCAACACCTAGAACTGACATTACGAATCTCCACGTCCGTGAATCGGATAGTTCAGTGCTCCCCGGCCCCGCTGTAGGGGCAAGTTTACGCAGGGAAGATCCAGTGGAGTTGCCCGGCCGCACCGGCGTATCTATCCAGGCCCGCTAACGGGAGTTACGCCTTTGGTGTATCAGGCCAGTCTGCCGAAAAAAGAGATGATTCCAGGTACTCCAAGGCTGCGGAGTACGGATCAGCTTTTTTCGCCGATACCTGCTCCAAAATAGCAATAAGGTCTGGGTCGTTTACCACTCTGTTACGAAGACGCTGCGCCAACACCTCTTCCACTGCCTCTAAGAACTCCGCCCTGCGCTGTCTTCCGCGGCGGACCTCAAGGTCGCCGCTGGTGGTCTGGTACTGTCGGTGGTCCTGGATCTTACCCCAAAGATCCTCGATGCCCTGCCCGGTATGAGCTGTTGTCAGCAACACCGGCGGGCTCCACTCGGGACTGGCTGCGGCCAAGTGGAGCATCCCAGTGATGGCCCCGGCCATCCGGTCTGCCCCTTCCCGGTCCGCTTTGTTCACCAGGAAAATGTCGGCTATTTCCATCACCCCGGCTTTCAGCGTCTGGATAGCGTCGCCCGACTCGGGATTCATCGCTACCAGGACGGTGTCCGCCACGCTGATGATGCCTAGCTCGGTCTGCCCAACGCCCACGGTCTCGACCAATATCAGGTCAGTACCGGCGGCATCGAGGGCCCGAACCATGCTTTTGACGATTCGGGGCAGGCCACCCGCTTGGCCTCTGGTGGCTACGCTGCGGATATATACCCCGGAATCCAGGTAGTGGCGTTGCATTCGGATGCGGTCGCCCAGTATGGCGCCGCCACTAAATGGGCTGGTGGGATCGACAGCTATGATGCCTACTGTTGAGCCTGTCTCCCGCACCAACTGAGTCAGGTGGTCAACAATTGTGCTCTTTCCTGCGCCGGGAGGACCGGTGATCCCCACCGTGTAAGCCCTTCCGGTATGCCCGTCCACCACCTTCATTGCTTCGGCGGCTGCCGGGTCTCCCCTTTCCAACAGGGTGATCAACCTTGATAGCGCCCTTTGTTCGCCAGCCAATAGTCTTTCGGCAATCTCGGACATTGGTTAGGCGCTCCGCGGGGCGGCGCCAGGGGGCAAGAAATTCACTGTTGAACCTGCTCGGAATCTAGCACTGGCTAGGCACACCGTCAAGACTGAGTATTGGATAATCGATGATGAGGAATATCGCATGTCAGGGATGGAATCACAGTCCTTGATCACGGTCCTTTTTGGCCAAAGAACCGGGGTCGCCATACTGAATCCGTGAACGATTACGGGCTTCCGTTATGTAAAGTTCCGCGGTATCGATTAAATCGGATTGTCCGGCCCGGCGTCACGGTCGATAAAATCAAGAAGTTTCCCCAGCGAGTTTGGTTATCGAACGACAGAGTCAAGGAAAAGGCGGGGCATAATATACCGAGTTGGCGCTGAGATCCGGAGGAGCAGGCAGTTCTGGACAGGTCCAACCCAGCTTAATGGTGGAACTGCTGATGGCTTTCGAACCCCACGGCGTCGGCGGCCAGCAGCAGGTCAGGGCGGTTGCCCCACCGCTTTAGGAAGCGTCCGAAGTTCTTCCTGCTGAGTTCGTCGCGTTGGGTGTCGTCCAGCTCCGTCCACTGGCGGTGCTCGTGGCGGACCAGGGGCAGGCTGGAGTCGGCGACCACTCGTAACCCCTTGTCCTTGAACTGGAAGCAATAATCGATGTCCAGGTTCCGGTAGAAACGGAAGCACTCGCGCATCAGGCCAACGTTGTTGACCTCTTCCCGGCGGAAAGCCATGCAATACGCCTGCATGGCGTCGGCGTCTCCGCTGTCCACTTCTTCGTGGAAATGCTGCATGTCGGGAGTGCTGAGTCCCCAGGGACCGAAGATGCCAACTGTCGGATCGCTCAGTTGCTCGGCGATGGTGTCCAGGATATTTCCGGTGATCTCCGCCGAACCGTCCAATACCACGATGTTACGGCCTCGGCTCTGCTTCAGACCGATGTTCTTGCTGGCGGCGTCGCCGATGACGTGGTCGCAGTGGACCACCCGGAGCTCTGGATGCTCAGCCAGCATCTCTTCCAGCAATTCCCCGGTGCCGTCCGTGGAGCCGTTGTCGATGACGATGGCTTCCACCGAGTGGCTGCCGGTGTGATTCAGCATTCCCTCGATACAGCGCTTGACGTCGCTGGGATATCCGTAGGCGTTCAATACAAAGGTGAAGTCAAGCTCAGCGGGCTGGTCGAGATATGACTCGATTTCTCTGGATGAAGAAACAGAGGCCCACTTCTCCTGCCGAAGTTCTAGTGGAGTCTTCGGCCGCGCCCGCGTCCCGGCGGCCGTGTCCAGCACGATGTAGCCGTCCGAGGCTAATTGGCCCCGCATCTCATCGGCGGCGGCATAGTCGGATTGCTCCCGGTGTCCACCCCGGACCTCTAGAGTCTTGGTGATTCCGCTGGCTACCGCGTTTTCGGCTGCGGACTTATCCAGGTCCAGTCCGAATATCTCGTCGAATTCCAGCAGCAGGTCCATCTTGGCGCGGCCCGGCAGTTCTGACCGGACCATCTCCCAAGTCAGAGCCAACGCGCGCGGCAGGTCCAAGTCCGATTCGACGGCATCCCAGAACCTTTGCCGGTATTCATGGGTCTGCGCCGTGTGTCCATTGGTTTCCGGCTCCTGACTCCATAGCCAGATCCTCTCCCGCAAGCCGGTGAGGGCCTTCTCCGCGGCCTTCAGAGATGTGAACGTGAAGTTCATGCGGTGGCGGTAAAGGATCGTCATGCAGAGGTACCGGAAGGAAAGGGGCGAGAACCCCCGTTCGATCAGCTCTTCGATGAGGAAGACGTTGCCGGCGGATTTGGCCATCTTGGCGCCGTCGGCCAGTAGATGCTGGGCGTGGATCCAGTAATTAACGTGTCGGTGGCCGAAGGCGGCCTCGCTCTGGGCGATCTCGTCTTCGTGGTGCGGAAAGACGTTATCGACACCGCCGGTATGGATGTCGAAACTCTCCCCAAGATACTTGGAGGCCATGGCGGAACATTCAATGTGCCAGCCAGGGAAGCCGGCCCCCCAGGGGCTGTCCCATTTCACGTCCCGACCCGGCTCGGCGGCCTTCCAGAGGGTGAAATCCCTGGGGTCGCGCTTCAGCGGGTCAACCTCGGAACGGACGCCTTCCAACAGGTCGCCGCCGACATTGTTGGAGAGCTTGCCGTAGCCTTCAAAAGAGGGAACATCAAAATACAGGTTGCCGCCCTTCTCGTAGGCATGCCCGTTGGCAACCAAGGCTTCATTGATCGCGATCATCTCAGGGATATGGTGGCTAGCCCAGGGAAATACGGTCGCTTCCATGATGTTTAGGCGGGCTTCGTCGCGGAAGAAACGCCCGGCGTACACATCGGCGATCTCCTGGATCGTTTTGCCCTCGGCCAGCGCGGCATTTATCATCTTGTCGCCGCCGGTCTCGGCCAATTCCTGGCGCATGTGACCGACGTCGGTGATGTTCTTGATGTGAGTTACCTGCATACCGCTGTGTATCAAAGAACGGCGGACCCAATCGGCCATGAGGTATGTGCGTAGGTTCCCGATATGGGCGTCGCGATACACGGTGGGACCGCAGGTGTACATTTGGATGACCCCTGGCGTGGTCGGCTGAATCTTTTCAACCCGTTTTGCCAAGGTGTTGTAGATGCGGAGCAAAGGGTCCTCTTCTACCTGAGGCTACGCTTGAAAGCGTTGCGCCAGTTTAGCACGTTCCAGCGGCGGCTGCCATACGGAATCTCGGTTATCTTCCCCCCGATCATCAGATATACCAATGAAACCGGACTTCCTACGCGGAAATCCCGGCAGGTTTCACGCCTGCGAAGTCGCTTAGCTTCAGCCATTGAGGAAAGGCGTCAACGTGGAAGGTTAGGCCGTCCAATTCGATTCGGCCGTCATCCAGGCATTCCGCCAAAGACGCCATTCCCATCCAAACTTTGTGGATGGCGATGACTGGAGCGCCGGTTCCTCGACATCCAAGCCGCCCGCTACCACCCCATCCAGGAGCCCAAGCAGCACCGGCTCAGCGGCCGGACCCCATAGCTATGTGGTGCAAGCGGTCGAAATATGGGTTATTCGCATCAACCAATCTCCTTCCGCCGGCCATCCGTAGGGGCAGGTTTCTAACCTGCCCTGGTTTATACCCAGATTCTCTTTGAAAGGCACGGTATTTCAGGCATGCCAAGAAAACGCTGGGTCCTAAGGTGTTGGAACTAAGGAGCGTTTTGGACCACAGTCAGGGTGGATTGAAAACCCACCCCTACGGGTTCGGTATGTACTACCGGAGAAACCTGGAACGTGGCATGGCGCGTGCCCACTCACGTGAGTTCAGGAATTTGGGGATTGTCGCGCTTAATCGTCCGTATTCCTGGCCGGGGCGAACAGATAGAGGATCGCTAGCATCAGCGCCGTGCCGCCGATGGAGGCGATGTAGAGGCCGGAACCCACCGCCATCCCGATGGTAGCGGTAGCCCAGATGGTCGCGGCGGCGGTTAGCCCCGAGGTGCTCGTGCCGCTGCGCAGGACGGTGCCCGCGCCCAGGAATCCTACGCCGGTGACGATCTGGGCGGCGACCCTGGACTGGTCCGCAGTCTCGAATCCGAAAGCGGAAATGATCGTGAATAGCGCGGAGCCACCGGTCACCAGAGACAACGTCCGCAGCCCCGCGGGTTTGTCGGAGCTGCGCCGCCGTAGCCCACTGCAGCGCCAAAGACAGCCGCCAAGACCAGCCTGATGGCTATCTCGATCTCCTCGCGCGCGGTGAGTGTAAAGATATCTTCCAATTGGATATCCCTAGGCTTGGTGCTGGACCACTGCTCCGGACAGTTTCATGGACTCGATCTCCTCGCCCGTATACTCGGCCTCGCTGAGGATCTCGTCGGTCTCCGCTCCCAACAAGGGCGTGGGTCTTCCGACTCGCATGGGAGTTTCGGAGAGTTTGGCCACGCTGCCCAGGTGATCGGCCTGGCCGTATCCGGGATGGTCCCGGCTCACGATGAGGCCCGCCTTACGGATATCAGCGTCGTCTCGGAAGTCGGCCACCTGACGGTTAGCCATCACGCTCACCCCGGTGGGACTAATTATTTCCGCCCATTCCGCCCGAGGTTTTCCCACTAGGACTTTGGCCAGCGACTGGGTTAGGGCTTCGTCGTCGCCTTCTGCCAATTCGGAGAATCCGGGAAGAGCGGTGAGCCGCCCCCAGGCTTCGTCGTCGGGACAGTGGAGGTACATCCAGCCGTCGGCGGCTTCATAGAGGCGGGATTTGGCAGAGAACCCGCGAACGCCCAAACCCTCGGGTTCATCCCGCTGGTAGCCTTCGTAGTCCAGGAAGTAGGGCGTCTGAAGGAGTCCGGCAGTGAGAGCCAGGCCGCTGTTCACCGATTGGCCCTTTCCGGTGCGGTTGCGCTCGTGCACGGCCAGGGCCACAGCGTAAGCACCCATCAATCCAGTGCCATAGTCGTTCATGGGGTATGGGAGCAGTTTTGGGGTCCCATCACGGCCGCCGCGCCTTACCTGGATGCCGCTGGTTGCTTGGGCCAATTGTTCCCAGCCAGCCCGCTCGGCCCAGGGGCCGTCGTATCCGAAGGCGTTCAACGACGCGTGGATGATGTCCGGCTTGTGTTTTCTCATCTGGTCGTAGCTGATGCCCAAGCGGGCCAGAGTGGAGGCACGGCTGTTCTCCACCACCACATCGGCGGTTTCGAGTAGCTTGTAGAAGACAGCCAGCCCCTCTGGCGTTTTGAGATTGATATTTATGCTGCGTTTTCCGCGGTTGACGTCAGTGTTTCCGGCGATGTCGTAAGGACGCGACGGGTCGTCGATCTTGATGACCTCGGCGCCAAATTCGCCCAGGGTGCGGCCGCAGGTCGGTCCGGCCAAAACGATGCACAGGTCCAGCACCCGGATGCCCTCCAGAGCGCCCATGATATTTTCGCTGGCATCGGGGAATGTCACTTCCCGTCCCGGCCCATTCGCTTCGGCCAAGATCTCTGACGTGTGTTCTCCCAGGGTGGGGGCGCGGCCCTGAATCGCGCCGGGCGTCCCCCTCAGGCGCACCTGGAGTCCCGGTTGCTTCATCCGGCCGTGTTCGGCGTCGTCGATCTCCGTGACCATCTTGCTCTCGATGGCGTGTTCATGGACCAGCCATTCATCGATGGTCTTGCAGACGGTGCCTACGCCTCTAGCGGCGGCGATGTCGTCCTCCCATTGGAATGCTGACCGTTCGAGGAACATCTTTTCGAACCGGTCTTTCCACATGGCGATGGTCTCTGGCGAGACCTCCACGCCGTAAAGACTCTGCAGTTCTTCGACCCACTCGGGCCGCCCGGCAGCGGCCATCAATGAGCCAACGAACACCTGGTACATCCCCTGCGATTGGATGTAGCGGCCGTCGGCGCATTCGTATTGGTGGGCCATGATGTTACGCGGCCAGGCGAAGAGGTCTGGCGGGTCGATGTCGTATAGCTTGACCAGGTGCCGGCCAATGGCCGAGAACATGGCGCTGTGCATGGGAACTTCGATGCGCTGGCCTTTGCCGTTGCGGTCCCGGGCCACCAGGGCCATGGTCACAGAGACCGAGGCCACGATGGCGGCGAAGGTGCTGGCGGTGGGCAGGGGCAGAAACAGCGGTTCCTCGGTGTCGTCATACGGCTGGTAGGTGCCGGTGGTGGCGGAGACGATGCCCTCCCAGCCGCGTTCGTTGCGGTGGGGGCTGTCTTCGCCGAATCCGGGGATGGAGACATACAGCAACCGTGGATTGTCTTTGGTCAGGGTCTCGTAGCCGATGCCGAGGCGGTCGGCCACTCCGGGCCGGTAATTCTCGATGACGATGTCGGCTTTCTTGGCCAGTGCCTGGGCGGTAGCCTGGCCCTCTGGCGTTTTCAGGTCCAAGACCACCGAGCGCTTGCCCCGGTTCCAGGTAGCGAAGGCCGGTTCGCTGCGGGCCGGGTCGCCGCCGGGCCGCTCAACCTTTATCACGTCGGCCCCTTGGTCGCTCAGCAGCATGCCCAACATCGGTCCGGGGATGTATTGCCCGAAGTCCAATACCTGCACGCCGCGTAACGCGCCTTGCGCCTGGGTCCGCTCTGTGGTCGTCATATCAACTGTCCTTATTTTCTTCGCTGTAGTAGGCGTGGGAATCGTAGCAATGGGCTTGCCGACCGTCAACCTCCGGTCAACGGTAAGCTTAATTCACTGCCCGGTGCTCAATCTTAACTATCCGGCCGGTCTTCGCTGACTGGATGACAGATGAGTTGATCTCGGTCGATCTCAGGCCGTCTTCCCCGGTGGCGGCGGGCTCCCGGTCCTCTTTTAACGCGGCGTGGAAATCGGTCAACTCGGCTACGAAGTTGGCCAGGTAGTCGTACTCATAGCTTTCGGTCTGATTGACGGTCTCGCTGACCACCTCCACCGCGCCCATTTGGGCCTCCCAGACGGTGGCCGTGCCGGTGAAGCGGCCGTCGGTCCCATAGATGGTGAAATTGTTCAAAGTGTCTGGGAGCATCCGGCCGCAACTGATGTTGGCGATGGTCCCGTCTTCCAAACGCAGAGACATGCTGGCGATGTGCTCCAACGGTTGAGTGTCGGTCTGGCCGTCGGTCATGGCAGTGACTTCGGTGATCTCCTGGCCCATCACGAAACGGACCAAGTCGAACAGGTGGACACCCAGGCCCATGATCACCGAGCCGCCGCCCATGGCTTCTGGGTCTTCCCACCAGCCGCGCAGGCCGGACCGGGGCAGGTGCTCGGGTTCGCCGCGTTCGCCCCGGCCCCAATGCCCCTGGAGCAGCCGGACGCGGCCTAGTTTGCCGTGGGATACCAGGTCCTTGGCCAGTGAGTGGGCCGGATGGAACCGCAGTTCGAACCCTAGACCCAGCTTCACTCCGTTGGCCTGGCAGACTTGGACCATGGCCAGGGCGTCGTCCACCGAGGTGGCCATCGGCTTCTCGGAAAGCACGTGTTTCCCGGCTTTGGCGGCCTGAACGGTGTGCCCCAGGTGGGCGGCGTTGGGCGAGGCCACGAAGACAGCGTCGATGCGGGAGTCGGCCAGCAGGTCGTCCATGTTGGAATACCCCGCTTCCGCCTCGTGGGTCTCGGCGAAGGCATTGGCCCGACCTTGATCGCGGCTCAAAACTGCTATCAGCTCGGCGTCTGGGGTTAGTCCGATGGCCGGAGCGAGTTTCTGGTGTGGATGCATGCCCGCGCCGATGATTGCCCAACCTAATGCCAAACCTAGCCTCCAATGAGAATTCAAATTTGTGTAAAGCTGGAAGGCCACTATAATACCGCCAACGCAAAACGGATTACAGTAGAACATCCGGCGGCCACTTAGGAGAGGAACACATGGGTTCGGTCTTGGAAAAAGTCCAGTTGGTAAAAGATGAATCGGCGAGGATCGGGGCATACCTGAAAACCCTGAAGCCCGAAGCCTGGTCGACGAAGAGCGTCTGCGATGCCTGGGAAGTCCAGGATGTCGTGGCCCATCTTACCGGCGCGGTCGAGCGGTTCGGCCCTAATATCGTGCGTGGCGCTGAGGGAGACAGTTCAGCTCCCGATGGCATGCCCCAGGCCGGAGTCGGCGACATGGCCGCGCGCCTCCGGGCCAACGCTCAGGTCGCCATCGACTACAGAGAGAGTCTCGGAAGCGGATTGCTAGCCACCTACAACGACGGAAGGTTGAAGTTCGACGAATTTCTGTCCGGACTGCAAGACGCGGACCGGGACAAACCCTGCTACCACCCCGCGGGGACGATATCGGTGGAAACCTACCTGAACCTGCGGCTAACCGAGTTGATCGTCCACGAATGGGACATACGCTCCAGTCTGGAACCGGAGCCGGTGATGTCGGCGGAGAGTCTGCCGGCGATCATCGAGATGTTTCCTGTTTTCGTGGTTGGACGGTTATTCGATCCTGGAGCCAACATGACGGCGACCGCACGGTTCAGGTTCGAACTGACAGGAAGCGTCGCAGGCAGTTACGACATCGTCGCCGGCGGCGGTCAGAAGGCGATCATGGAGTCAGCCAGCGACAAACGCCCCGACGCCATCTTGGGTTGCGACACACAGACCTTCGTCCTGCTTGTTTACGGCCGTCTCAGTCTTGAAAAAGCGATGGCTGACGACCTGATCATCGTTACCGGAGACACCAGCCTGACCGCTGGGTTTGGGAGCTAGGCAGCCTCGACGAGACCCAATGTTTTTTCCGCTCTTCCTGAGCCTGTCGAAGGATGCGCATAAGTCATGCTTGTGACGGACAACCAGGTTTAGCTCAGGCAGTGGTTCGACAAGCTCACCATGAGCGGACGGACGGATGAACGGGCGTTCTTCGCCGTCGATCCAGCGCTGATCACTCCAGCTGTGTTGCGAACCGCTCCGGTGAGAAGCGCTGAATCGAGAGCGCGGTCTCGCCGGTGGTCATCAGGTCGGCTATCGAACGTCCGATGCCGGTGGCCAGCAAGATACCCTTCTTGCCCGCGCCGGTGGCCAGGTAGACATTCTCCCAGCCGGGCGCCCGCCCAAGCACCGGCAGCCAGTCTGGGGTGACCGGTCTCAGACACGCGGTGTGTTTCGCCAGCTTCGCGTCGGCTAGGTCAGGGAACACCCGCGCCAGCCGCTTGCGAATCTCCTTAGCCACCTTTTCGGAGGGTTCGCGGTCGAAGCCGTTCCAGTCCTCGGTGGTGCCGCACCAATTCAGACCATCTAGCTTGGGGTAGATCGAGGCCCCGCCGCCCGAGATATCGTATTTGATCCGGTCCCCCTCAAGTTCCAGGCGGAGAATCTCGCCCTTCAGCGGGTCCACCGGGATGTAGATGCCCAGCCAGGACTCGGCCCGGCGCGACCATGGTCCCATGGCCATCACCACCTGCCCGCAGGAGATCTCTCCGTCCTCCAAGATGACGCGGTCGATCTTCCCCGAGTTCCCCTCCAGGCCTTGGACATTTCCAACGCGAACGGTTGCGCCCATCTCGGTTGCCGCCGCCGCAAAAGCGTTGGTCAGTTTGTAGCTGTCTACGCCGGTGTTCCCATGGTCGTACATGCCCCCGAGTATTCCCGGTGCGATCCTTGGCTCAAGCTTGGCGACGTCTTCCGGCTCCAGCCAGTGGGCTTCGAAACCTTCGACGGCGTCCATCCGCACCGCAGTCTCTTTCAGGCCGTCGATCTCCGACTCTTCCATGGCCAGGTCGATCTTGGCCACGGTACGGTGTTGGTAGTCGATCCCGGACTGGTGCTTCAGGCCTGCATACAGGTCGGCGTGAAGCTGGAAACACTCCCATCCGAAGGCGGCCAAGGGCCCCGGAATGCCGACGCCGGTCAGCGGGTTCAGCCCGCCGGCGGAGTTCCCGGAGGCCTGGTTGCCCAAACCTTCGCGCTCGATGATGGTCGATTTTACCCCCAACTGGGCCAGGTAGTAGGAGACAGCACAACCGGCCGCCCCGCCTCCGATAATCGCAACATCTGTAGTTTCAGCCATGATTTCTCCGTGTTATGTCTTCCGATTCAGTCAATTACTCCCCCTCCTGCGCCAGGAGAGGGTTGGGGTGAGGGCGGGTCTTGTACAGTTCTCCAGCCAGGCTTTACCCAAAAAGGGCTCCCACATCCTAGCCCTCCCCCGTTCGCGGGAGAAGGGACTTTTTGTTATCTCACGCCGATAGCTATAAAATGTAATGAGATTCAGGAGGTCCCAATGCCCATCTATGAATATTATTGCGCCGATTGCAGCTTGGATTTTGAAGTCATGCGTTCGGTGTCTCAGTCAGGCGATCCGGTGGATTGCGAGAAATGCGGCAAACCAGCCCAACGGCAGCTTTCGAATTTCGCCTTCAAGTCCAACACTTTCACTTCTCCTAAATTCAAGGCGTCTTTGGAGAAGCCCATGCGCAACAGAGACAAACAACCGGCCAAGGACTCCGATTAGACGGCTATTCGGCGTTTGAGCCGGCATTCGCATTACTAGCCTGAGCCCTGGCCTCTCCGCAGATGATGCAAGGGCAGGCCGCCCGAAGCACCTTAAAGGTGTAGATGCCCGTGTAATGGGCGTCGCTCCACAGGAATTGGACCCCGTATTTGCCAACCGGCATCTGGTCCACGGCCTTCACGTCCTGGGGCACTGTGTCCGGGTCCAGAGTGCGCTTGCCGCTCATCTCGTCCACGCAGTTGGCGCAGGGACAGCGCAGCCGGAGATAGCGGTGGGGAAATGGGCTGCGGTGGGCGTCTTCCCACAGGATCACAACCGCATCGTCTTCCAGATTTATCGCGTCGGGCAGAATCAATTGTTCCATCGGTATATCTCTTAACGGCGGTCTAGCCGCCGGTACTATCCCTGAGTCGGGGCTTGCACTTCGGCCAGACGGGCTGGGCGAGGCATCTCATCTGGGTCGGTGGGTATCTCAATGATGCTGGGCTTGCCGCAATTCAGTGCTTCTTCCAGGGCATTTCCGACGTCCTCGGGCCGTTCAACGTAGAACCCGGCTCCTCCGAAGATCTCCGCATATTTGTCGAAGCGGGGGTTAACGACGTCGGCGCCAACGTAGCGCTCGTCGAACGCATATCTTTGGTAGGCCTTCTCCGAACCCCAGATGCCGTTGTTCATGATAACCGTGACCACCGGCAGGTTGTATTGCACCGCCGTGGCGAACTCCTGGGCGTTGAACAAGAACCCGCCGTCGCCGTTGAAGTTGATCACCGGCCGGTCGGGGGCGGCGAACTTTGCGCCGATGGCCGCCGGGAAGCTGAAGCCCAAGCCGCCCAGATCCAGGGAGGTGATCAGGCTTCTGGGCTCGTAATAATTAAGCCGGTCCTGGCCGTAGTTGGGGGCCAGTCCGGCGTCCAGGGCGATAATGGCGTCCCGGGGCATGACTTTCCTGAGTTCCGCGTAGACACGCTGGGGTTTCATGGGAGAGCCGGATAGTTTCTCTTCGTCTTGCAGCCTAGATGCCCGGCGCGAGGTCCAATCGCCGATCTCCGAGACCCATTGCTGGTTCGGCCGGGGCTCGGTCTCCCGGACCTTCTCCAGTAAACCCTCCATCACGGCCTTGGCGTCGCCTTCGATGCCCACGGTTACCGGATAATTGCGCCCGATCTCCTCTGGGTCGATCTCGATCTGGATGATCTTGGCGTCCGCTGGAATGAACCGGTTGTCGTAGAAGGTGGTCGATTGGCTGAGACGGGTGCCCACGGCCAATATGGTGTCCGCTTGGCGCATCGCCTCGATGCCTTCCAGGGACCCCAGGCGGCCTAGGTGGCCCAAATAATTGGGGTGGTCATTGGGTACGGCGTCGGCCCGCCCGTAGGACGTTACGATGGCGGCGCCGGTCAGTTCGGCCATCCGGCAGACCACGTCTCCGGCGTTGCTCCACTGGACACCGCCGCCGGCCAAGATGACCGGGCGCTGGGCGGCGGACAATACTGCGGCGGCCTTGTCGATCAGGCCCTGGTCTCCCCTGGACCGGGTCTGACCCGATCGGTAGGTGTCTGGGGGCAGCAGGTCAAACTCGATCTCGGCGCCGGGCAGCAAATCACGGGGAATGTCGATCATCACCGGTCCCATCTTTCCCGACGTGGCCACACGGAAGGCGTGGCGAAGCGCCTCCGGCAGCATCTCTATCTTATTGATGGCGAAGGCTGCCTTGGTGATTGGCTTGAAGAGGGCAACTTGGTCGAACTCCTGGGTGGAGCCGCGGTTCTGGTGGCTCCTGGATGCGGATGGCGCCAGCACGACCACCGGCGAGTGGGCCACGTAGGCCGACGCGATACCGTAGGTCAGGTTCAACACTCCGGGTCCGTTGGTCACCAGGCACACGCTGGGTGAGCCGGAGATCCGGCTGTAGCCGTCGGCCATCAAGGCTGCGCCCTGCTCGTGGCGGACGCCGATGAACCGGAGGTCATCCCGGTCGAACAGAGGGTCCAGGATGTCCAGGAAAGACGAACCCACGATTCCGAACATGTGGGATACCCCTTCCTGACGCAGCATCTCGATTACTGCGTCGCCGGCTTTCATCTTTTGAGCCAATTCAATTACCTCCCAGTTATTCGGGCGTTGTAAACGTTCACCAAGGCACGCCTGAGCGCCGCCTGAAGTTTACCATAACCCGGACGAATCTCAGCTTAAATTGACTGTCTGTCACCCTAACCGTAGAATCTGGGAGCGAGATAGAATTCGATGGATTCCCGCCCCGATATAGGGTTTGCTCCAAATCTGTCATTCTGAGGCGTCAGCCAAAGAATCTCGTTGCTGACTTACGAGCCTTGACCGAGAACAACGAGACCCCTCTCTTTCCGCGGAAGGACCGGGGGTGACAGCGGGAAAATCTCAAGAAACATCGGCAAAGGCCACTGTTATCACTTTTGAGGTAACGCCACTGATCGGGGAAGGTTCAGATAGGAGGAAATATGGCATACGAAAGCATCTTAGTGGAGAACGAAGAGGGCGTGGTGGTCATCACTATGAACCGGCCCGAGGTCTTGAACGCCATGAACCACGTCGTGAACAACGAGCTCCACGACGCAGTAGTCAAAGCCAACGCCGATGAGGACATCGGTTGCATCGTGATTACCGGCACCGGCAACAAGGCTTTCTCAGCCGGTGGCGACATCCACGAACAGCGTGAAGACGCCCGGAACCGCACTGAAGAAGAACGGGACGCCCGTCAAGGGGAGCATTCCCGCTGGATGTACGAGCTCTCAGCGTCGCCCAAGCCGGTCATCGGCATGATGAACGGATTGGCCTACGGCGGAGGCGCAGTGCTGGCTTCGTGTCTCGATATCAGGGTCGGCTGTGAGAACACCAAGTTCCGGTTCCTGGCCGTGGCCTATGGCCGCATCAACTGCACCTGGACCCTGACCAACCAGGTGGGCTGGCCCAAAGCCAAGGAGTTACTGTTCACCGCTCGGGTTGTGGAAGCAGAGGAAGCCTTCCAGATCGGACTGCTGAACCACCTGGTGCCGGCGGACCAATTACGGGCCAAGACCATGGAGATGGCAACCCTGATCGCCAAGAACAACCAAGCGTCGGTGATGGGCATCAAGCAGATACTGCTTAAAGACATGACCGCAGACTTGGAAGGAATGTGGCAGAACGAAAAAGACTTCACCAATGTAGTCAAAGGCTACGGAGTGGAAGATGCCTTCCCTGAGTTCATAGCCAGGAAAGGACGGGCCCAGCCGATGGAGAATCTCCGAGGAAGTACGAAATGACATCAGCCGAGGGATCAGATGAAGCGGCGTTGCAACGGTCGTACGACGCCTTGCACCCAATGGTCATGGACACCGCCGAGGTGCTGCTGAAAGAAGCCAAGCAGATCATGGACGACCTGGGAGTGGTCTTTTTTCTGCGGCAGGGGACATGCCTGGGCGCCATCAGGGATAACGCGCTCATTCCATGGGACGATGATCTGGACCTTGGTTCGGTGATCGGCCTCTATGGCCTCGACGGGAAGACCGTTGACCAGGTGGTGGAACGGGTTGCAACCGCATTCCGAGATAAAGGCTTTTTCGCCAAAGTGGAAGGCAACGACCAGTATATATCGGTCACAATGATGAAATCATCGACCAGGGTGGACTGGCTCTGCCACCGAATCATCGGCGACTGCGTATACCAATACCCCGGTGTCAGGTTCCCGGTCAGCCTATTCACCGAACTGAAGGAGATTGATTTCCTCGGGGAAAAATTCCTGGCGCCAAATCCTCCCGAAGAATATCTGCGCCTCAAGTATGGCGAGGAGTGGATGATTCCCAAGAAAGAGGAGTACGAGAAAGACGTTGTCGGACTGATTCCGGAAGGCCCCATCGCAGGCCAACCCGGCCTTTGGAAGCAGTTCTTCTCCAAGCTATTCATGCCGTCCCGTTCCGGAAAGATTCGGATACTCGATCTGGATGGCGAACCGGTCGCCGGGGCCGAGGTGGTGATTGCGGGACTCAACAAATCTAAGACTAACCGGCAGGGCTACGCGAGTTTCTATCTTCCCAGAGATGAATTCTACGCGCTGATCATCAGATACCGCGACCATGAAGAGGTGCTCTACCAGGAGACCATGGCCCCTGGGGCGGTCTATGTTTATAGACCGGACACCGCTGAAGCCGCCGGCCGGGTCCGGGCATTGTCTCTGGAGTGAGGAAGCTCACGTAGTGTGCCCTTAGACGCGGAATGGTGGAGCGTCCGGTTTCGACCATATCCCTCTGAAGAAAGCGCCCCTATCGCGATCGGGGCGCTTTCTTGTTCTGGACGATGAAGGCGAATCGGCCGCTAAATTTCGCCAAATATGTGTTTGTCGATTCCTAATGGGCCCGCCGGCTTCGGAATGATTTTTCGGTTTTTTGGTACCAGCCAAAAGCGCATGGTTCGTCGAGTTGCTTAAGATGTCGAAGGTCGCTTGAGGTGACGCGTTGATCGAGACTTCTGAAGTGTAGCTGAAATCCGGGATTTTCTCCCTTCAGATACAGGTAGTTTATCCGTTATGTATATATTCAACAAAAATTAACTGCTTGTTTCTAGCTAACTAGCTATAACGAAACGCTATAACCATCTGAATCATTGATTACTATCACATTCACTATGTGACCGACGATTTTTTGTCTTGTCCGAAACCGTCAGTAAGTGAGCGGATTTCATAATGGCAAAGTCGACCGCATCTGAACGCGCGTGATCTAAGTCTACGCACCTGAAGAGGTTGAACATGACACAATCGAGTACACCGGACCCGAAGCAGCCCGGTCAGAAGAGACCTCCGCCGATTCCGCTAGGTAGACTCAGGAAATTATTGATGACCGCATATCTTGCAGCGATCGGGTTGTTCCTGAGCTACGTGTTATTTGAGATTTGACGGTCTGGGATTGTCGTGGATGACCAACGATCAATTAGGTTATTCTGAGATCATATTAGTTTTGGTGCTTCAAGTGAAGTCCGACTCATCTTACTTGTGATGGTGGTCGGCGCTCTGGGGGTTACATCCACTCCGCAAACTCTTTTGTAGCGTTTGTGGGTAATCGCCAGATTTATACTAGTTGGGTTTGGGGCTATATCCTCAGGCCCTTCATCGGCGTCGCGCTTGCGACGATCTTTTATTTTGTGATTAGAGGAGGGTTCCTCTCTGCCGGTGCAGGGGCAGAAGACATTAGTCCATTTGGGATTTCCGCCATGGCTGGGTTAGTTGGCATGTTTTCTCAGAGGGCAATGGACAAATTGCGAGAAGTCGCCGATAACCTATGCAATGTCAAAGAGAAATCGGTCCTTTTGGATCCGCTAGAAAAAATGGAAACTGAGGGCGGAGACGCGAAATCCGGCGGCTCTAGCTGATCAGCTTAGATACGCAGTCCTGAGTCGGGTGCCCGAAGTCGACTCGTCTTTATCGGGCCAAAGACAATCCAAAATTAATTGGGCCGAGATGAGGCCAAAATCGACTGGCGAATTAGAATCAGCCGTCGATTATGGGTTCGCTACGAAAATTCGCGCCGCTAAATCACGGGATAAAATGTCAACCGACCATTAAACACCTACCCTGACAGCGTCCCCTTGGTGCTCGGGATTGTCCCTGGCGCGCGGGGGTCTGGCTCCAGGGCGTCGCGCAGGGCGCGGGCCAGGGCTTTGCAGAGGGCCTCGGCCTTGTGGTGGGGGCTGACGCCTGCCATGATCTGGGCGTGGAGGTTGATCTTCCCCTCCAAGGCGAATGACTCGAAGAAGTGCTTCACCAACGCGCCGGGCAGCGTTTCCACCATGGTGTCGTCAAGAGTTGTATCGATAACTGCGTAACCGCGGCCGCTGAGGTCCAGCGCCACCATGGCCAGGGTCTCGTCCAAGGGCACGATGGCGTGTCCCATGCGGCGGATGCCCCTGGCGTCGCCCAGGGCCTCATTGAACGCCCGTCCCAGGGTGATGGCGACGTCCTCCACCAAGTGGTGCCAGCCGGTGTGGAGATCGCCCTTGGCCCTCAGGGTGATGTCGATCAGCCCATGCCGGGATATCTGGCTGACCATGTGGTCCAGGAACCCGTTCCCGGTGTCCACGTCATAAACGCCGGTACCGTCCAGGTTGATCGTCAGCGAGATCTCGGTCTCGCCGGTCTTGCGTTCTATATTTGCGGTCCGGCCCTTTCCTTTAGCGGTCGCCGGTCTTCTAGGCGGCATCACATCTCCCTTTTAGGCACACAACTCTCTAAAAGCGTCTACGACCGTGTCGGTCTCATGGGGCAGGCCGATGCTGGTCCTGATGAAGTTCTTCAGTCGGCCGCTGCTCCAATAGCGCAGGAATATTCCTCTACTGCACAGGCCATCAAAAATCTCTTGGCCGCGCCCATCCGGCACCTGGCAAAGGATGAAGTTGGCCCGGGACGGCCAGGGCGTCAGGTTCGGGACCTGCTGCAGCATTCCCATCATCCGGTCGCGTTCCTGGATTATCTGGGCTACCCGCTCCAACAAACCAGCCGTGTCTTCCAGCGAGGTGGTCAACGCCACTTCCGCCGCCAAGTTGACGTTATATGGCGGTTTCATGGCCATCATTGTGGCGGCCAGGTCCGGGTCCATGGCGCCCACGCCGATGCGCAGCCCCGCCAGTCCGGCCCACTTGCTGAAGGTCCGCAGCACCACCAAGTTCGGGTACCCCGCCAATAGTGGTATCGCCGTATCGCCACAGAACTCGAAGTAGGCCTCGTCCATCACCACCAGCAGCCCGGTGTCCAGCAGGGCACGGGTCTGGGCCTCGGGGACGATGTTCCCGGTGGGGTTGTTGGGCGAGGTCAGGAAGATCACCTTGCTCTTGGCGGTGACGGCCGACATCATGGCCTCCAAGTCGATCTCAAACCGGTCGTCACGCTCGACGGATATGACTTCTCCGCCGCAGATGCCCGCGGAGAATGAATACATGCCGAATGTCGGCGTGGGGACGATCACATTGTCGCCGACGCCCACGTACATACGGAGCAACAGGTCGATCAGCTCGTCGCTGCCGTTGCCCGCAACGATGCGCTCCGGCTCCACGTTCAAATAGCCCGACAGGACCCGGCGCAGGCTGCGCTGTCCGGGGTCGGGATAGTAGTTGTAATTCTCGTAGTTGCCCAAGGCCGCCGCCACCTTGGGCGAAGGGCCGTATGGGTTCTCATTGCCGTTCAGGCGGATGATATTCTCCGGAGAGATCCCGGCCCGTTCGGCCATGACCTCCATGGGGTCAACGCCCTCATAGGTCTCCAGCGCTTGGATGTGGGGGAGCATGGACGGCATCTTCTTCTTACCCGAGTACTCTGGCATCCTAGGAGCCCTTGGCGATGGAATCGAGTCTGATCTGGATGGCGCTGGCGTGCCCCGAAAGACCCTCTGCGTCGGCGATGTGCACCGCCGCCGGGCCCAGTTTCTGGAACTCGGCGGGGCTGAGGCCGACCACCGGCATGGTGCGCAGGAAATGGTGCACGCTCAATGCAGAACCGAATCTGGCCGTGCCTCCGGTGGGCATGACGTGACTGGGTCCGGCGATGTAGTCGCCCATGACCTCGGGCGAGAACTCGCCGAGGAAAAGCCCGCCGGCGTGTTTTATTTTGTCGACCCAGGACCACGGGTCATCCAGCAGCAGGCACAGGTGTTCGGGAGCTATGCGGTTAACCAGGTCCACGGCTTCTTCCAGGGAATCGACCAGCACCACCCGGCCCTGGCGGTCAAGCGCCGCTTTAGCGACTTCGCCCCGGGGTTGATTGACCAGCATCCGGTCTACCTCGGAATCCACATCATCGACCAGTTTCTGGCTGTCGGTGATCAAGATGGCGGTTGCCAAAGGGTCATGTTCAGCCTGGGCGATGAGGTCGGCGGCGCAGAAACTGGGGTTGGCGGTCTTATCGGCCAACACGATGGTCTCGGTGGGTCCGAAGACGCCATCGATGTCCACGGAGCCCTGGACCAATCTCTTTGCATATGAGACGAAGATGTTGCCGGGACCGCAGATCTTATCGACCTTTGGCACCGAGGCGGTCCCGTAGGCCATGGCCGCGATGGCGGGAACTCCGCCCACCTGGTAGAGCGCGTCCACTCCGGCGATCTCCGCGGCGATTATCACAGCCGGATTAAGCGCCTGCCCCCGCTGGGGCGGCGTGCAGAGTATGACCTCGCGGACGCCGGCAACCCGGGCGGGTACAGCCGTCATCAGAACAGTAGATGGGTAGGCGGCGCTGCCGCCGGGGGCGTAGAGGCCAACCCGGTCCAGCGGCCTGATCAGTTCGCCAAGGCCCTGCTTGCGGTCGACCCAGTCGCTGGGCATGGTGGACTCGTGGAAACTACGCACCCGTTGGGCAGCGAGTTCCAGTGACTCACGCAGCTCTTTGCTCACCGAGTCTCTGGCTTGTGCCATCTGGTCTTCGGTTACTCGGAAATCTTCAAGGTCTGAGTCGTCCAGGAGTTTGGCGTAGCGCAACACGGCGGCGTCGCCGTCTCGCTTGACGTCGTCCAGCATCTGGTGCACCGACTGCAGCGGCGTAACACCCTTGCCGAATGCTTCTTCGGTCCGGGCCAACACCGACTCGGGCAGCGAGTCCATGTCCAGGGGGTCGATGCGCACCAGAACGTTCTCGGCGTTCTGGACTCCATGTATCACATTAAGGGCCAATCGGGTTCTCCAATATTCTTCAGCGTTACCTAGTCCGGCACGAATTCCCGGACCTGTGCAATCGTTGCAGCCAAAGCGCGGTCCCGGTAGCCGTTCACCTCAGCTTCCGGGGCCCGTTCGTAGACCGCCTCCAGACTGCGTGGCATCCCTTCCAGGAATTTCTCCACTGTTTGCTGCACATCTTCATCATCACGATACAGCCGGTTCAGGGCCCCTTTCAACCGGTCCCAGGTGAACTCCCAGACCTGAAAGCGCCCAACGCGGTCCTTCCACTCGGTGAGCAGGCCCTCTTCGAAGAAGGGCATCGACACGTTTTTGTCGGAGCAGGTCAACCAGTGCTCGGGGTGGGTATCCCCGATGATCTGAGGCAGGGCCTGCCGGTCCAAGTCCAATTGCATCGCCCGGTCCCAGATATTGGCTTCAATCTGGTCGTCGGTCAGACTACTGTCCTCAGCGGTATCGAAATGCGGCCGAAACACGCTGGTGATCCAGACCTCATCTGCCGCCAGGTGGCAGACGTAACCCGCCAAAAACGCCCGGGATGCAGGCGACATCGCTTCTCTCAATTCGGGGTGCATCTCGAACATGGTCCTGGCGCCGGTGCCAACCTCTTCCACCGAAAGGGGCGCAAAGTGCGTCTGCTCCCTGGGCCACCTGGTCATAGCCCGGATGTCGGGAGCAGTGGAACCCAGGTAGAAACTACCCAGGTGGTCGAAGACGTAGCTTCGGTCCAACTGCTCGGAAACCTGGTCGGCCAGGTATATGTGCATCGGTAGGTTCGGCATTATATAAACCCGCAATCGATCCCAGAGGATCAGCTATCGCTGCCAAAGAGGGTCTGATACGCCTCAGAGTGCCCGTCGAACAGATAGCTCAATTGGGAGGCGGCGACATCGATGGCCCCGCAGTCCCGCAGGTGGTCCACCGCTTCCAGAAGTTGACTTTTCTTGATCAGCAGACTGACGTTGAACCAGTCCTGCTCCTCTACGTTGTAGACCCTGGCGACCGTGGGGCCGCGCAGTCCGGCCAGGTCCGGACGGGCCAGCACGGTGGAACTGACTTCTTCGGCCGATGCCGCCCGAACGTTGGCGGTGACGCGGTAGTACGGCTCGGCCCGGAGGTGACCTTCCATGAGTTCGACTATAGACCGGGCCAAGGCCAGAGCCTCGCCCGACGCCCCGAGCAATATTGGGTTGGCGATCAAGCACGACTGAGATACCAGGATGGTGCCCTCGTCCAAGGTTTTTAGTTGGTTCTCCCGGAGAGTGACTCCGGTGGCAGTTAGGTCGGCGATCAGGTCGGCGTAACCGGCGGCCGGGGCAGCCTCCATGGCGCCGCTGGCGGGAACCAACGTGAAATAGTTGATGCCCCGTTCGTACAGATAGCCCCGCAACAGCCGGGGGTATTTGGTGGCTATGCGCAGTTGCTTGCCCTCTTGACGGAATTCCAAAGCCAGGTCGGCCAGATCTGAAAGGGAGGTTACGTCCATCCAGGAATCGGGCACCGCCATGACGAACTCGCAGCGGCCGTATTCCAGGTCTTCGATCAGCACCGACGCCCTACCCTCGTCGTTGCGGTATTCCAGTACCCGGTCCAGACCCGTTATGCCCAATTCCGCGCTGCCTTCTTCCACCTTTTGGGTGACGTCGGCCGTGCGTTGGAACAGCACCTCGACCCCGGGGATGGCTGGGACGGTGCCGATATAGCGCCTGGAGTTAGGCCGCGAGACCGACAGACCGGAGGCTTTCATGAATGCAAGTGTCGAATCATACAATTCGCCGTCGCTGGGCAAAGCTATGCGGAGCAGACTCTGGCCGTTATTTCTATTCTGGTCTTGCGCAGTCATTGTCTGGCCTATTTCGCCCCGATGGCGATCAGCGCGTCAAGGTTATAGGCGAAACCCAGGGCCGGAACGGCGTCGTCGCCCCCCAGCGCCCGGGAAAGGGTATCGTAACGGCCACCGCCGCCTAGCGTTCCTGGCCAGTCGGAATGGCTGACTTCAAAGATCACACCGTTGTAGTAAGCCAGACCCCGGACCAGACCAAAGTCCAGCACGATCCGGCCCTTGTTCTCCGGACCGTTGGAGACTTGGCTGACGACTTCTGAAAGACGGCCGGCAGCGTCCTGACTAGCGCCGGCCGAAGCCAATGAATCGTTGACGGCCCGAAGCGCCTGCTCGGGCTCGCCCTTGATCGCCGCCAGATCGCTGGCCAGCTCCAAACCCTGGCGAAGTTTGTCCTCGCTGTCGCTCCCCCGAATCTTGAACAGCAAACGCTCCACCACATCTTCGGGTGTACGTTGGCCGAGCTGGTCGGCCGAGTTCCATTGCAGCAGACCCAACAGCACCGACCTGGCCTGGGTGTCGTCTAAGCCCTGTACCGCCTGCCGGAGCGCCGCATCTTCAGAGTCGATATGACCGTTGGCTCCACCTACCAGGTGCAGGTGCCGTCCTTCTTCCAAGATAGCGGGCACCACAGACCGCCCTTCTCTCAGCCGGGGCATGTTCTGAATGATGAACGACTTGGCCCGGTCGGATACTCCCACCGGGTCCAACAGGCTATCCAGGATGTCCAGGTCGGCGAGCCGCAAGCTCCAACCGTCCAGCCCCAACTGGGACGGCACGGCTAAAGCCAGGTTGAGGAGTTCAACGTCGGCCGATATCTCCGAAGTGCCGATGAGTTCTCCGCCGACTTGGGTGAACTGGCCGCTGGCCTCGGGGTGAGAGACGTTGAACCGGAACACCGGCCCGCAGTACTGCCACCGCGCCGGCAAGCTGATGCTGTCCGCATTCTCCAGGTAGTGCCGCATGATGGGCGCGGTGAACTCAGGGCGCAAGCTAACCGAATTGCTGCCAGCGTCGGTGAAACTATAAAGCTGGGAGGCCAACTCCCCGCCCGACTTTCTCAGGAATAGCTCGGTGGGTTCCAGGACCGGGGTTTCCAAATGCTGGTAGCCGTAGCCGCCGAGGAGCTGGCACAATCGCTCTTGGAGGTCCAGTTTTTGGCGCCAAGCGTCCTCAGACAGGTCGTGCATGCCCTGTAGACGGGAGACTGTATTTGGCGATTGTGTCGGTTGGCGGTACATGTCGATAAGCCGGAATATGGGCCAAATAAATAAGGACGCCTCGACTGGACTGACGCAGCAGCATGAGACGCCCAGAGACTCAAGATATTGTACATCAGCCCAAGAGCTACTTCCAAGAATGGAGAGCAGGGCGGGATGGACGTTCTAGTAGGCAAACAGCGAAGGCTCCCGTCCCTTGGCTCGTCCTGAGTCTGTCGAACCATCGCTTGGGATTAGGTTGGTCTCCACCGCAAGCATGACTTAAGCGCATGCTTCCAGAGCCTCAGGACGAACGGATTTAATAACCGAGGTTCAGTTAACTGTGAGTCCACACCCAAGCTTATGTTGATGAGACACACCAGTCCGTTGTGATCCGGGCCCTCCGTTCGTCCTGAGCCCGTCGAAGGATGCGCAAAAGTCATGCTGCTGGTGGGTAGCAAACTTGGCCAAACCGGAGGCCCTATAAGTTTGAGGGCTGGTTAGTGATAGCCTCTGCCTATCGCACCGACAGGATTTTGCCCCCTGGTGTTTATGCCTTTCTAGGCTACACTACAAATTATAGATAATTACCGTACAATATTATTGCGTTTAGTGATTTGGTAAATCTAAATCGAAGTCCCATCCACGGACGAAAGGATAAGCCTAAAGAATGAACACTGACGCTCAAGAGCTCCAATCGCCACCTTCGCCGAGCACGGTCAAAGACATTCTTGATCTGGCAGACCCGTCTCACATCGCCATCATTGCCCCCGATGGCCCAGTGCTCACCTACGTAGATCTCAAGCGTCAGGTAGATTCCTTAGCGGACAAACTGAATTCAATTGGCATCGGTCAAGAAGACCGGGTCGCCATCATTCTGCCCAACGGTGTAGAGCACATCGTTTCCTTCTTGGCGGTTATCGCGGCAGGCGCGACCGCTGCTCCCCTGAACCCTGCTTTCACGAAAGAAGAGTTTCGTTTCTGCCTGGAAGATGCCGGCGCCAGGGCGCTCATCAGCTCCAGCGAAAAGATCGAAGCATTGGAAGCGATTCTCCCGGAGTCGATGATTGCCATCGTTACCGGCCTCGACGACGACGGGCAGGTCTCTTTCACATCGTCCGCCAGCGAAACCGGTCCACGGATGGTCCAGCCCTCCAGCACCGATGACGTGGCATTAGTGTTGCACACCAGCGGCACCACCAGCCGTCCCAAGAGGGTACCCCTGAGCCATCGGAACCTGGTTGTCTCGGCCCAGAACATCGTGGAAACGTATGAGCTGACGGCTAAAGACGTTTCCCTGTGCGTGATGCCCTTGTTTCACATCCACGGTTTAGTCGCCTCCACTCTGGCCACATTGATCTCCGGTGGTGTAGTGGTGGTGCCCGCAAAATTCAACGCATTGGACTTCTGGCCGGCCGTCGAGGCCCACCACGTGACCTGGTACTCCGCCGTTCCCACCATGCATCAGGCCCTTTTACACCGCGCCAAGAGGAATGCCGGCAGCGAGGCCATCGCAATAGCCAAACGCAATCTGCGCTTCATCCGGTCCTGCAGCGCGCCCTTCCCGCCGGAGACTTTGATCGATATGGAAGAGACGTTCGCGGTCCCCGTGCTGGAAGCTTACGGGATGACTGAAGCGGCCCATCAAGTGGCTTCAAATCCGCTGGGTAGTGGTAAGCGTGTGCCTGGGTCCGTTGGCATCGGTACTGGGGTCTCGATCGCGATCATGGACCAAGATGGAAACATAGAACCGGCCGGTGTCACCGGGGAAGTTGTTATCAAGGGCGAAAATATCACCCTGGGCTATGAGGACAACCCGGACGCGAACCGCAACAGTTTCACCGACGGGTGGTTCCGTACCGGCGATCAAGGCGTGCTGGACTCAGAAGGCTATCTGAGGCTGGTTGGACGATTGAAAGAGATCATTATTCGGTCCGGTGAGAAGATATCGCCTCAGGAGATCGATGAGACGCTGTTGGCACATCCCGCGGTCGCCGGAGCCGTGGCCTTCGGGGTGCCCAGTTCGACCCACGGAGAGGTCCCCAGCGCCGCGGTGGTGCTGCGGGCCCCGGTCAAGGCCGCGGAACTGGTCGCCTACTGCCGTGCGCATCTGGCCGCATTCAAATGCCCCAAGGTGATTCACATCGTGGACGAGATTCCTCGCTCGGCCACCGGCAAAGTGCAGCGCCGGGTCGTCTCTGCAGCCTTCGCCTAGGCCGCGTATCATTACCCAAAGCTAACACCCCAGCATTATTTGTCCCGTGGCGGAGTCAGATTTGTGAAGATCGCCATCGTTGGAGCAGGCGCCATCGGGGCCTTCTTGGGCGCAAAATTGGCTCTTTCGGGAGAAGATGTTTACCTGATCGCCAGGGGACCGCATCTGAGAGCGATGCAGGCCGATGGGGTCCGGGTCCGGAGTCCGGAGGGAGACTTTGAGGCCCATCCAACCGCAACTGACGACTATGAGTCCATCGGGCCGGTGGACTTTGTGTTCCTTACGGTGAAAGCCCACAGCCTCACGGGGATTGCGCCGAATCTTGCGCCATTGCTCGGGCCCGACACGGCCGTAGTTTCCGCCCAAAACGGTATTCCTTGGTGGTATTTCATGGGCCACGGCGGCCCGTTTGATGGTGAGTCCATCGAAAGCGTCGACCCGGGCGGCGTGATCGCCGGAGCCATCGATCAATCCCGGATCATCGGATGCGTGATCTACCCCTCAACCGCGATCGTTGAACCCGGCGTGATTGAGCACATCGAAGGCAACCGGTTTTCCCTCGGCGAATTGGACGGGTCCAGCAGCGACCGGTGCAAACGCCTGGCCGGCGCTTTTATCGCCGCGGGGCTCCGTGCCCCGATTCGCGGTCATATCCGCCACGACATGTGGATCAAGCTCCTGGGCAATGTGGTCTTCAACCCGATGAGCGCCCTCACCGGAGCCACCCTTGTTGAGATGGTAACCCACCCTGAGACCAGCGCCACCGTTCGGGCCGTCATGACTGAGGCTGATGAGGTTGCCCAAGGACTTGGCGTGCGCTTGCCATTCACAGTCGAGCAACGGATGGAAGGTGCGAGGAAAGTGGGGGCTCACAAGACCTCCATGCTCCAAGACCTAGAGGCCGGCCGGCCGATGGAGTTGGAAAGTGTCGTGGGTGTTGTCATCGAACTAGGCGAGAAGCTTGGACTTCCCATGCCCCTCACCAGAACCCTCTATTCCTGCGCCAGACTGCTGGAGCAAGTCCGCGGCAATTAGGACAATTGCCCCAGATACGGTCAGCCTATGGGTGGGCGTTCAGTCCGCCGTCGATGTAGACCACCTGCCCGGTGGAGTAATCGCAGAACTCGGAGCATAGGTACACCAGCAGCGGGCCTATGTCGCCGGGGTTGCCCTTGCGCCGAAGAGGCGTATAGCGGACAACCAGCTCTTCTTGCTGGGCCTCCAGCGTTTGCCCCTCGGTATCCATCAGACCGGTGCCGATGGCGTTGATCCTGATGTTGAACCGGCTCCATTCGACGGCCAGGGAACGGGTAAGGGCCAACACAGCCGCCTGGCTGGCGGAGAAGGCCGAGCCGTTGATCATGCCCCGTTCGGCCAACTCTGAGATCATGTTGACCACCCGGCCGTATTCAGCCTTGGCCATGCGCGGTAACACCTGTTGGGAGAGCAGGAAAGGTGCTTTGGCGTTGCGGGTCTGAACAGCGTCCCATTCGTCCACGCCGATCTCTTCAAGGGGCTTGGCGAACATGCTGCGGGGGTCGTTGACCAGGATGTCGACTTTGTCGTTGGAGCGGTCGAACTGTTCTATGACAGCCTCGGCGCTACCTGGCACGCCTGCGTCCATCACCGCGCCGCCGGAGCCTGAGGGCAAAGATGCCAATACGGCGTCCAAAAGCGCTTGAGTCCGGGCCACGGCGAACACGCTGGCCCCAGCTTCAACCAAAGCCTGCCCCAAGAAGGGGGCTTCGCTGCCGCCGGAGGTCGCCAGTATCGCCGTTTTGCCAGTGAGGTCATATTCGGGTAGGACCGGCATCGATGTTCTCCTGAAACCAGGGTCAGAATAGCCCTAGGGTGTTTATCTGCATATCTGTTTGGATCGTTGAAGACCGCTGAGACAGGATCAGCGATCTTTAAGCGTCGGTCAACGAATCAAAACAGGCTTTGAAGTCTTCGAACCACTTTTGCTGCTCTTCTTGACTCAGTTCCATCATGCTGGCAACCGCCGCTTTATGTGCGTCGTCGCCCGACTGCATCATTTCCATGGCGTGTTGCTTAGAGTTCTCTCCCATCTCTTCGGCGGTCGCGCCTTGGATCTCCGTGTCGCACGCGCCGCGGAGATCTCTGCATGTTGTCTCCTTCATGATTGCGCTCCTATCTTTCTAGGCTTCCAGTGGTATGACCGGAGCGTGGCCTGTAGGGTAGATACCGGCGGCCAGGCCGCCGCCGTCGGCGATGAACATCTCGCCGGTCATGTAGTCCGATGCCGCCGAGGCCAGATAGACGGCCAGTGGGCCGAAATCTTCGGGTTTGCCCAGCTTACCAGTGGGCAAGAACTCGCCGCCCCGGGGCAGGCTGGCGGCCATGGTATCGGTGGCGCCGGTTGGCACGAACCCGGGCACGATGGTGTTGGCAGTTATGCCGAAGCGGGCCAGGTTGAATGACAGCACACGGCTGAGTTGGATCATGCCGCCCTTGCTGCAGCAGTACATGTAGATCTCGCGGCCGCCCCGAAGACCGAACCCGGAGGCCACGTTGATGATCTTGCCGTGTTCTTGGGCCATCATGGTCTGGGAGACTTCCCTGGCGCAATAGAAAGCGCCGGTGAGGTTCACCCGCATGATGCGATCCCATTCCTCGTCGGTGTGTTCCCAGATCGGCTTGCGGACATTGTCCGAGACCGCCCCGGCGTTATTCAGCAGAACGTCTATCTTGCCGAACCGGTCCAGGCAGGTCTTCATCAGGTTGGCCACTTGAGACGAATCCGTTACGTCCGTGGCTACGGACGTTGCGTCCACGCCCAAGCTGACCGCCTCGGCCGCCGCCTCTTCGATGGGGCCGGTGCGTCTCCCGGCGATCACCAGGTTCGCTCCGGCGCGGGCCATGTCCCGGACCATCGCCCGGCCCAGGCCGGTGCCTCCGCCGGTGATTACCACCGATTTGCCATCCAAGCTAAGTGATTCCAGCATTCTTACCTCTTCAGGGGAAACGGCCCCGACTCCAGGGAGCGGATTATTGCTCCAAATCTTCCGTGTTTATTGATGGACCGTCCCGCACTGATGTCACCCTGAGCGAAGCCGAAGGGTCTGCCAAGTTCGTGATTTGCATATTCTTCGTCGGCCTACGCCACTCCTCAGAATGACATTATCGGGGCAGGCTCCCAATCCGGGATTGGTATTCCGCGTCGCCGGGGAGTTGCTGCGTCTGCATAGATACCCAAGATCCGATCAGTGTTCGGAGAGTGTTACGTCGCCTGCGGTCAAAGTTATCAGAGAGCCGTCGTCTTGGCGTAAGAGCAGATTGCCCAACTCATCGGTACCCTCCGCCACACCGGTGTAGGTGTCATCGCCCCAGGTCGCCTCCAGACGTTGGCCCGTGGTCTCCAGCAAGTCTTGCCATTCTTCGATGGGCGATTTCCCCTGGCCAAGCGCCAGATATAAGGCGTCTAAGTCCATCAAGAATTGGCGCAACAGGTGTTCCCTGGAGACTTCCTGCCCAGCGGCGGCGTTGACGCTGGTGGCGAAGGAGGATATCTCCTCGGTCTCTTCAGTGTCCAGGCTCACGTTCATGCCTACGCCGAGCACAGCATACCATACGGAATCCCCCACAACGGCGCTCTCAGCCAGGATGCCGGCGGCTTTGCGTCCGCCGATCAGCAGATCGTTTGGCCACTTGATCTTTGGATCGAGGCCGGTGACCTTACGGACGGCCCGGGCCGCCGCGATTCCGCCGATGATGCTGATGAACGGCAACGCTTCCATAGTGGGACGGAACAAAACAGATAAAAGGAGATTGCCTGGCTGGGATACCCAACTGCGGCCCTGGCGTCCCCTGCCCGCGGTCTGGACCTCAGCCACCACAACCGCGCCCTCTTCAGAATCGCCCTCGCCCAACTTGGCAGCCTCGTCCATGGTTGAAGAGAGCTCCGGGTAATACAACAACCGCCGCCCCACGATGCGCGTGTACAAACCCTGGCGAACCGTGGCGGCTACAAGGTTAGAAGGCATGTCTAGTTTTATCCAATTGGCGAACCCTTAAAGTAGCTGTAACAGTCATCCGTTCGTCCTGAGCTCCGTCGAAGGGCGCTGGCGCAGACGCACCCATGGTTCGACGGGGCTCACCACGAACGAGGGTAGAACCGAGTTCCCATAAATCGCGACTGGCCTTAATATTGAAACCCGGCTGTGCCGGCGCCGCCTACCAGGCGTGTTCCAGCTTGTCCTTGAGGATGTCCACCAGTTCTGAGACTGGGACTCTCGATTGGTGCATGCTGTCCCGGTCTCGGATGGTCACCTGGTCGTCGTCTATCGTTTCGAAGTCGATGGTCACGCAGTAGGGAGTGCCGATCTCGTCCTGACGGCGATAGCGACGGCCGATGCTCTGGGCGTCGTCGTACTGGGTCCGGAAGTGCTTTCGCAGCACGTCGTAGACCCGACGGGCGGTGGGCAGCAGCTTCTCGTTCCTGCTTAGCGGCAGGGCGGCCACGGTTATCGGCGCCAAGTTGCGGTGGATATGGGAGACCACGCGGACCCCGTCACCGTCGGGTTCCTCATCATAGGCGTCAAGCCAGAAAGCCAGGGTTGACCGGTCAACGCCGCCCGACGGCTCGATCACGTAGGGCAGATACCGCTTCTCCTCGCCTTCCGGGGCCGCTTCATCGAAGTAGGTCATGTCCTGGCCGCTGACTTCTTGGTGCCGGCGCAGGTCATAGTCGCCGCGGTTGGCGATCCCTTCCAGTTCTCCCCACCCCCAGGGGAAACGGTATTCGATGTCGATGCAGGCCTTGGCGTAGTGGGCCAGTTCATCCTCGCCGTGGGGCCTTTTTCTCAGATTCTCGGGCCGTATCCCGAGGTCGAGGTACCACTGGTATCGGGCATCAACCCACTTCTCCAACCAATAGTCGTCCTCACCCGCTTTCACGAAGAACTCCACCTCCATCTGTTCGAACTCTCTAGTGCGGAAGGTGAAGTTACCGGGCGTGATCTCGTTCCGGAACGACTTGCCGATCTGGCCGATGCCGAAGGGCAGCTTCTTGCGGGTCGAGTCCAGCACGTTCTTGAAATTGACGAAGATGCCCTGGGCCGTTTCCGGACGCAGGAAAACCTCATTGGCCGTTTCTTCCACCGGGCCCATGAAGGTTTTGAACATCAGGTTGAAGCGGCGCGGCTCGCCCAGTTCGCCGCCGCAGTTGGGGCACGGCCATTTTGGGTTAATTCCCGAACCTCCCGTTATCGCGTTTATCAATTTTATAAGGTGTTCGCGTTTTAGAGCGGATGTCAGGACTATCTCTTGCAACGCCTGAATAACCAATGGAACGAGATTTAGATTCGCGACCAATGGGATTTTCGGTGCCTGGTGTTTCAAGCTTTGATTAATCCAGTCTTGAATCAATTTTTCGGTTTCACGGCCAGAACGGTTCGAGTTATTGGGGGAGAATTCGTATGAAGCAAACGGATATCCCAGGAATTTTTCTGCCGATAACCACCACTCACTAGCTAGAGTTAACTCTTCAAGGTGGTCCGATCGAAATCTCGAATTGCAACTACCGCACTCGACCAAGGGATCCGAGAAATTCTCAACGTGGCCGCTGGCTTCCCACACTTTGGGATGCATCAAGATCGCGGCATCCAAACCCACCATATCGTCCCGTTCGGTAATCACCGAGCGCCACCAGGCCTCTTTAACGTTGCGTTTCAGTTCGACGCCCAGCGGGCCGTAGTCCCAGGTGGAAGCCAGGCCTCCGTAGATCTCCGAGCTTTGAAACATGAAACCCCGGCGCTTAGACAGAGACATCATCTTGTCCATGTCGGCATAGGGCATAGTGCGGGCCAAAAGGGGTACCTCCTAAGGTTGGAAGAAAGGGTTTAGGCCACACGAAATGGCTTTTAATAGACGCTAATCGAGGTTATCAAGTCCGATGGGCGATGTAAACGGGGGCGAGGGCTAAGTCACCTAATCTACGTGGGGCGGGGCCTCGCCGATGATCGGCATCTGTTGGCGCACGGCCTCGGCCAGGTTGTCGGCACGCAGGTCTTCCAGCTTTAGATACTGGGCGCCCATGGCCTCGGCCACCGGCTGGACCATGCCGAGTCTGATGAACCCGGACTCGGTATCCACAACGACTGAAGGAATCTTGTCGTCGCCAATGATTCCCGCGGCGGCGTAGGCTTCGTCCAGCGGGGAGTCCTGCCCTAAGGCCACGTTGCCCCGGCCGTCGGACAGCAGGACCACCAGCGGCAGCACGTCCCGGTCCTTGATCCGCTCTGTCTCGATGACCTCCAGGGCCTTGAACAGGCCGGCGCTGAGCGGAGTCCGCCCTCCGGTCGGCATCTCCGCCAGGTGCACTTGGGCTAGGTCAACGCTGTTGGTGGGGGGCAGCATCAGACTGGCGCTGGTACCACGAAATGAGATCATGCCCACCCGGTCGCGGCGTTGGTAGGCGTCCAGCAGCAGGGACATGACCGCCCCTTTTACGGCAACCATCCGCCTCTGCGCCCCCATGGAGCCGCTGGCGTCAACCACAAACAACACCAGGCTGCCCGACCGGCTCTCCCTCACCTTGACGCGGATATCATGGGACTCGATCAGCACGGCGTTCTGAGACTCGGTACGTTCTCGCCGGCCCAACTGGTGCGGGGCGGCCGCCCGTAGCGTGGCGTCCAGGGCCAGGCCGGAGGCCTTGCCCTCAGGCAGTTTCGAGCGCACATAGCGGCCGGCGGAGGAGTCGGTGATGGTGACGTTGCGCCGGCCGGAGGCGCGGCGGGAGCGCTTGTCTGGCGGTTTCACGTTCAGGGTGCGCACCGCGAATGGGTCGCCCACCTCAAACTGCTGTTCCTGGCCTAACGGTCCCGGCCCCGTGTCAGGGTCTTTAGGGTCCGGTTGGTCAGGCTCATCTGATTCTAAGTCTGGAGGCGATAAATCCGAGGGCTCGGAATCGCCCTCTCCTTGGTTGTCATTTTGAGATGAGTCCTGGGGCTCCCGCTGTCGGTCCTGGCCCTGGAAATCGTCCACCATGGAGTCCAGTTGTTCGGTGGCCAGGTTGGGTTGCTGGAAGGGTTGCCGCCGTTGCCGGTGCAGCAGGGCCAGGTTGGCGGCCTCGCGGACGTCTTCGGCGTTGACCTCGGTGCGGTCCTCGTAGGCGGCGATGGTGGCGGCGGTCTTGTACATGACGATGTCGCCCCGCATCCCGTCAATGTCGTACTCAGCGCAGATGGAGGTGATCAGGGCAAGTATGTCGTCGCTCACGTTTACTTGGGGCAGCAATTCTTGACTGCGCGAAACCCTGGCTCTTTCTCCCTGCTCCGCCTGCTGCCACTCCGCCATGAACGCCTGGGGATCGGCCTCGTAGGCGATGCGGCGCTTGACCACTTGCTGGCGTTCTTCGGGTGAGAAGCGGCCTTCAACTTCCACGGCCAGGCCGAAGCGGTCCAGGAGCTGGGGCCGCAGATCGCCTTCCTCAGGGTTCATGGTGCCCACCAGGATGAACTCCGAGCGGTGGGTGATGGAGATGCCTTCACGCTCAACATAGTTGCGACCCATGGCGGCGGCGTCCAGCAGGATGTCCACCAGGTGGTCGTTGAGTAGGTTTACTTCGTCGATATAGAGGATGCCCCGGTGGGTGGCGGCGATCAGTCCGGGCTCGAAGACCCGGTTGCCGGTCTTGATGGCTTCCTCGATATCGAGAGAACCCACCAGCCGGTCTTCGGTGGCGCCCACGGGCAGGTCCACGATCGGTATCTGTCGGACCACGGTCTGGGCATCGTAGTTTCCGGGTTCGCAGCGGCCGCATAGCCCTTGACGGTCTTCCGGGCTGCAGTTATAGGGGCAGCCTTGGACCACAGTGACTTCGGGAAGCAGAGCGGCTAACGAACGCACCGCGGTGGACTTGGCGGTACCTTTCTTTCCGCGCACCAAGACGCCGCCGATCTTGGGATTGACGGCGTTCAAGAGCAACGCCCGTTTCATGGCCGTCTGTCCGACGATGGCCGTGAACGGGAACCGGGCTTCGGAGTTGGTCGATGCTGGCTGTTGGGTCACGTGCTGACGGGGGTTCCCGTTACCGGATCAAAGCGGTTGCCCGCTTTTTCGTCGCGCCGTTTATACCAGTACATGCCAGCGGTTGCTCCGGCGGCCATCAAGGCCCAGGTTAGGAATTGTCCGACCATGGTAAGAGTGCGGAAGAGTTCCAGCAGGTCGATGGGCACCGGCACGGGGTCGGGGTTGGCCGGATGCGCGAAGAACATGACTAGTGCGAAAACCACGTAGGCTGCAGCCGCAACCCCATACATCTTCAACCTGCCCGCTGAGTCTCGGAATCGCTGGTTGATCTCACGCAGGGCAAAGAGCAGGGCCCCAACTCCTAGCACGGAGAGGACCATGAACATGGTCTGCAAACCCTGACGGTAGGTCAGGCTGTCCGATTCGCCGACCCCAGGCGGGTTCAACGGGTAGCGGATAAACGGAAACAGAGACAGGGCCCAGAACCCCAATGCGGCGGCGGTTACGGCGATGGCCAAGGGTTTCCAGTCTGGGACGACCTTGCGGAGAACGGTGACGCCGGCGGCGAACACCACGCCCAAGATAGCCCCGTAGATGGCAGTTCCTAATGCCATGCCCCACCGTTGGGCGCCCAAGGATATCAACGGGTCTTCGTCGGGAGCGTTGGGGTTCAGCGCCGCGGAGCGTGCTTCTTCGAAGTCGATGGCCCGTTCGATAACGGGCACCGTGAATAGGTTATGAAATCCACCCACCAGCAAGCCGGCGAACAGTCCCGCTACCAGCCCAATGATCAAGATTCTCGGCATAGTTATACTTCTTTATTGGCTAAGGAAGGAATGGGATTCTGCGTTAAACATGACGATTCAGTGAAACGCAAGAGGGGTTTTGCCGGGTTGAAGGCTGGGGCCATGAGGCTAGTAGGTTGGGTAACACCGCAGTCTCCAAGATGGAGACTGCGGAAGTGATCTAAGTTGGGAGCCGATCAGATGCCGTGTTGGCCTAGTGGCACATCAAGGCAACGTGGCGGGCGTGGTGGAAGACTTCATGAACATAGGCCATGTTGCCGCCCAAGAACGAACCCTGGGCCGTGCCGTCCACGTACCCAATGAAATACAAAGCGACGGTAGCCGCCAATACGGCGGGAAGCCATCGGGAAGTTTCTCTGTTGCCTATCGCTTGCTGGAACATCTGGACCATTTTGTCCCCCTTAAGATTTATGCTGTTACTGGTTCTTGATCCGTTGTCTGGATTTCCACCAGGATTATAGCCCATCGGGCCAAAGCCGATACAACCTAGCGATTCTATTTTGCGTAATTTGCCTGGCCGTCCGTCCAACCGGGCATAAAAAATGCCCGACCGGCGGGGTCAGGCGGAATCATCATAGTGACTCTTACCCCCTTCCGCGAAGGTCTGCAAGTCAAGCTGTTGGCAGGTCTCCTGGCTTCTGGCATTTGCACCCCATTTCGCCTTCCCATCCCGATTTTCGGGACAGTGGCTCCACTTCCGTGGAAAGCGGGGTTACCAGTTACAGTGGCGGGACCGCGCCGGACTCTCACCGGCTTCCCTTTTCAGCCCCGATAGATCGGGACAACCAAACAACTCTTCTAGATTGTTAACTGAGAACTCAACCCTATGGCTAAGACTCAGCCCGAATAATAATCCCTTATGCCAAGTATGGTCAATAGCAATCATAGCTAGTTGGAACGGATGCATCGGATACGTTGAGGGAAATTGGGAAAAGGGAGGGAGCCCACTGCGCCTTTTTCGCCTGGTTGAAAGAGATGCCCGCCGCCACCGTCAAGGCTAGAACGGTGGCTGCTTATAAAAGCGCGGCGGGCACAGGAGGGAGAATTTCTGCAGTGATCAACCTGGCCGGCTGAAACCGGGCAAAAAAATACCCGACTTCAAAAGTCGGGTGGTATAGATATATAACGACTCACACCCTCAACTGCGAAGTGCATCAAGTCAGATTCATAGGCAGGTCTCCTGGCTCCTGGTTCCGGTCCGTACCCCCGCCTTCCCACCCCGACTAGTCGGAACAGTGACGATGTTACTTGGGGTGGACTACACCAGTTACAGTGGCGCGACCGCGCCGGTATCTCACCGGCTTCCCTTTTCAGCCCCGATCTCTCGGGACCACCTATGGACGGTTATTAGATTTTTAAATCGCCGCCGTTCGTACCGTGTAGCTAGCGGCTTACGTGATGTTATTCCCTGAATAATGCCTGGTCAAGACATATACGGGGCATTTTGAATCGTGGATCAAAATTTACGCCAGGGGCTAACTGGACGACCTTGGCCTTTTAACGAACACGATCCCCTCACGGCCCACATACCGGTCCCGGAATTCCTCGAAGGCCTTCAATTTTTCGGGCTGGAAATCAGTCCGCTTCTCGTCGTCGGTCAGGCTGGGGTTGGGGAAGTAGCTACGGATCAACGTATCTTCATATTCCGGTCCGGAGAACCGGACGTAATAAGAGTGCATGTCATCGTGGCTTTCGGCTTCGACGAATTGGATCCCGGTGACCAGGTCGAGGTCCAGGTGGCAATGCCAATTGTCGGCTTCAATGGTGACGTATTTGCCCGAGACCTCCGGTTCCTTGATCCCTTCAGAGCTATTCTCGCTGGACACCTTACTGCCGCCGATCACCCACATCTTCTTATCGTCTTGGGTCAGTTCCCGGAGCAGTTCCATCGTTATGTCCATAGCTGGCCTCCTGGATATTTAGTTGGCCCCAAAGGGGGCAATTGTTCCTTCTCCCGCGCACGGGAGAGGGCTAGGGTGAGGGCGTTGTACCCGCACAGGTCTTGTTTTTTTGAGCTGGTCTATTAGTTGACAGGGTTCCCCCATCCTAACCTTCCCCCGTTGCGACGGGAGAAGGGACTATTTTTTCTAGCCTTGCGGCCCTTCTTGGCGGGCTTCCAAATCAGCCTCTAGGTCCAAGAACATCTTTTGCAGTTTTTCTTTCATGTCGGCCGGTGGGTTCTCCCACATGCCGCGTTCGATGGCCTCAAGTAGCCTTTCCACGATGTCTCTGAGGGCCCAGGGATTGCTCTCTTTAAAGAACTCTTGAGTCTCCGGGTCAAGAACGTAGGACTCGGTGACATTCTCGTACATCCAGTCCTCGATGACCTGGGCGGTGGCGTCGTAGCCGAACATGTAGTCGACGGTCGCGGAAAGCTCAAACGCGCCTTTGTAGCCGTGGCGTTTCATGGAGTCGATCCACTTGGGGTTCACAACCCTGGTGCGGAAGACACGCCGGGCCTCGTCCTCAAGCTTGCGGACCCTGGGGCGGGTCGGGTCTGAGCTGTCCCCGAAGAATTGCTGGGGGTTCTTGCCCGTCAGCGCCCGCACGGTGGCGATCATGCCGCCGTGGTACTGCATATAGTCGTCGCTATCGAAGATGTCGTGTTCCCGGTTGTCCTGGTTCTTGGCCGCGACGACGATCTGGCTGAACCGGCGGCGGAACTGGTCCCTGGCCTGGACGCCGAAGTCCTGGCGGGTGTAGGCGTAGCCGCCCCAGGCGGTGTAGACCTCGGCCAGGTCTTGGACGGTCTCCCAGTTACGCTCGTCGATGGCCGCCAATATCCCGGCCCCATACGTTCCGGGCTTACTGCCGAATATGCGGTAGAGGGAAGGATTACTTTCCGGCTTAGGGACTTTCTCGGCGGACGATTCGGAAGACGGACCGGCAGACTCCGTTTCTGCTTCGTCGCTGGCCCGGTCCTCCATGACGTGCTTTAGCACCATGTTGTCTTCGGGGGATTCATCCAGTGACGCAACCAACTGAACCGCCTGGTCGATTAGATCGATAAGGTTGGGGAACGCGTCCCGGAAGAACCCGCTGATCCGCACCGTAACGTCGATGCGGGGCCGGCCCAACTCCGCCAGGGGTATGACTTCCAACCCGGTGACACGGCGGCTTTCCTGCTGCCAGACTGGTTTGACTCCCAGGAGGCTGAACACCTGGGCAATGTCGTCTCCGTGGGTGCGCATGGCGGACGTGCCCCAGATGACCAAGCCAACCATCTCCGGATAGGCGCCCTCCTCCTCTATATAGACCGCCAATAGGGTATCGGCAAGCGCCACACCCATCTCCCAAGCCGTGGGCGACGGGATGGTCTTGGGGTCCACCGAGTAGAAATTGCGGCCGGTGGGCAGGATATTGGACATGCCCCTGGTGGGCGCGCCGCTGGGCCCGGCGGGAACGAAATGGCCGTCCAACCCGCGCAGAAGATTGCCGATCTCGTCGGTGGTCCGGAGCAGCGCTGGATGCAGACTGTCAGCCACGTAATTCAAGACAGCGCTGGTCTGCGCGTCTTTCCCGCCCAGCAACTGCTCGACGGTCCCAGCCACGCCTTCGCGTTTGAACCCGCCGGCATCCATCAAAGTGTAGGCCGACCGGGAGAGCACCTCCAGACGCTCCAGCAGGTCTCCTTGGGTGCGTACCGGTGAATCGTCTCCGTTGATCAGCGGCGCCGGCACCGGGTCCACCGCGGGTAACGCCGGTTCATCCAGCAGGCTGGTGTAATCCAGGCCCATAGCCTCGGCCAACGCCCTCCTGAGGCTGGGTATCCCACCGGTATCCAACCGCGTCAATGACGACAGCAGTCCGGTCATCTGCTCGTCTTTAGGGACCTCGCCGAGTGTGTGGAGCCCGTCCTTGATCTGTGCGTCTTTCAACTCGCAGAGATACCCATCTATATGGAGTATGAATCCGCCGAAATCCTCGGGTTGTTCGTCGACTCCAAGGTCGCGGTCCAAGTCAGCCTGTCGCACCATGTCCCAGATCTGGCCCTCCAACAGGGGCAGCTTGGCTGGGTCCAGCGTCTGGCATTGGTAGTGCTCGTCCATCAACTGCTCCAGCCGGGCGATGTCGCCGTAGCTGTCGGCGGTGGTCATGGGCGGGATCAGGTGGTCGATGATGGTGGCGTGGGCGCGGCGTTTGGCCTGGGCTCCCTCGCCGGGGTTGTTGATGATGAAGGGATAGAAGAGGGGCACGTCTTCAAGGGTTACCTCTGGGTAACAGGCGCTCGATAGCCCGATGCCCTTGCCGGGCAGCCATTCCATGGTGCCGTGCTTCCCCACGTGGACCATGGCGTCGGCCTTGAATACGTCCCGGACCCAACGGTAGTAGGCCACGTAGTGATGGGTGGGCGCAAGGTCAGGGCTGTGGTAGATGGCGATGGGGTTCTCACCGAAGCCACGGGGCGGCTGTAAGCCCACGAACACGTTGCCCAGGTCGATGCCGGCGATGGCCAAGTCGTCCCCGGTGCGGTACACCTGTCCCGGAGGCTCTCCCCAGGCCTCGGTCAATTCATCTTGGACCTTTTGCGGGAAGGTGCTGAACCATTCCTTGTATTGTTTGGCGCTGACGTGTCCCGCCGCCAGCCGCAGCTGTTCTTCAGTCAGGGTGTCGGTGTCGTTGCTGCAGCGCTCGATGATCCGGTGGACCAACTCGTCGCCGTCCGCCGGTATGTCCGTCACGTGGTAACCGGCGTCCTTCATGGCGTTTAGGACATTTATGACCGATGCCGGGGTATCGAGGCCGACGGCGTTGCCCACTCGAGCGTCCTTCGTGGGGTAATTGCTGAGGATGATGGCGATGCGCTTCTCGGAGTTTGGCTTGAGCCTAAGCGAGGCCCATTTCACGGTCAGCCGGGCTAGGAAGTCGATGCGGTCGGGACGAGGGAGGTTCCGTTGCAGCCGGGCGTCCATCTTTCCGCCACGGCCGTTCGCTTCGGAGGCCACCTCTTCTTTGAAAGAGATGGGCACGGTGATGATGCGGCCATCGAACTCGGGCAGGGCCACGCTCATGGCGGTATCGATGGGTCCCAGGCCCAAAGAGCTTTCTTCCCATTCAGACTCTTTGCCCGTGCTGAAGATGCCCTGTATCACCGGTACATTTAGCTGGTCCAGATAATCGACCTGGGGCCCGGTGGCGAAGGTAGCGCCGTCTTGTTGTAGGTCGGTCATGGACATGCCCATGGTGTTGATGATGCAGTGGACCCTGGACTTCCCTTCTGAGTCGCAGAGAATCTCGGAAAACGTCCGGTTGACCTTGCCGTCTCCCTCGGGATTGTGCTTCAGGCTGAAGGAATAGACCGGCAGCACGTTGGCGCCCAGGTCTTCAAGGCGGCGCACCAGGGCATCCACGGTCTGTAAATTGCCGCTCATCCAGTGGGCGCGGTAGAAGAGGACGGCGATGTTGGGGTGGTCGGGATGGAACCGGCGCTTAACGAAATCCTGTGCGTCCATGCCGTCTGGTTCGTCGGGATGGTACACGCCCTCCCAGGGCACCTCCGCCGGCGCTTCATGGCCATACTCGGACCCCAGGTAGGAATCGCTTAAGAACAGAAATAGGTTCTGAAAATTGGGCACTCCGCCCCGGATCATGTAGGAGAAGACGGCGTCAAGTTCCGAGGGCGGCACGTTGCAGGCCGCGATCAGTTCTTCGTCCCATTCCTCGTGGCCCGGACAGGCGATCAACGGCTTGCCCTTTTCGTGGCAGAGACGGACCAGAGGGTCGAAGGCTTCCGGCATGGCCCGCTTTCCGCCCAACAAGCGGAGCACAACCACATCCGCGTCGGCGGCGGCGGCTAATATCTCTTGCTGCCCGCTGTCCGCGGGTAGGTTGGCCGGATTGAACGCCTTTACTTCAGGAAAGTCTTCCGGCAGCCCTTCGAGGGCCCGGTCGGCGGTTAGTAGGTCGGTGTCGGCCGTGGTGACAAAGAGGATCAAACTGAGGACTATCCCTTCCGGACTCTCTTGATTCAGTCAGAGGATGGCCGGTGAAATACCATGATACTAAGGTCGCTGAACTCGGTGGTGATGGCGGCGCATTCACTGATGCTGCCGCTCCAGGACTGCTCGTCGTCGAGGGTGAGCCTTTGGTAGACGGTCATCTGACGGCCTCCCTGTATGCCTTCCTCTATCAGACCCGTGGCGATACCCGCGGGCATCAGGTCGTAGGGCCGTGGCAGGAGGATGATGTTGCGGCGGCCGTCATTCAGATAATGGACTAACTCTTCCAGGGCCGACTCGCCGCCGTCCCGGCGGTGCAAAGTGATGAAGACCGCGTCCTCCAGTGAGATGCCGGTGCGGGACATGGCGATCTGAACGGAGCTGATGCCTGGCACCAGGTCAACGTGATCGACCCGCCGCCTGACCCGGTCCAGAAGCTCCTTGGCCGAGACATTCAAGTCTCCCCAGGCGCAGACTACCAAGCTCTTGCCCTCTTTCACCTTGCCCACGGCGTAGTCCAAGACCTCTTCTTGGTCCCGGTAGGCCATGGGACAGAGCTCGGCCTTCTTGGCGAAGGGCAAGATGACATTTAAGACCGTTTGGAAACCGGCGACTAAGTCGGCTTCTTCGATGGCCTGTTTGGCCTTCAGGGTCAAGAACCCGTTGTCGCCCGGACCCACACCAACGATGGTCACGCGGGTCCCTTCATTTGGAGAGGTCATAGGGCATGCTTCCGTGATATATGTGATGTAACGATTCGATCACTCATGGGCGTAAAAATCCCTCGGCCTCAATGATGCCGAGGAATCAGATCGGCTAACTGGAATCAAAAGCTACTTTATGATTGGCCGTATAGTATGTCAAGAATGATTAGGGTTGAACAAGTGTAAAATCCCTTGGGAAACCATACAGGAAAAATTGCCTGCGCGACCGCTCAAATAAACGTTCGTTACGGAATGCTGGTTTTATAGCCGAATCCCTCGTAAAATCCATTGACATTCCCAGACCCGGTTGATAGAGTTATATATCGCGCCCAATTGTGCGAGGGGATTACCTATGCCGACAGTAAATCAGTTAGTTAGAAAGGGCCGAAAGCCGGTCCGTAAAAAGACCAAAGCTCCGGCTATGCATTGGGTCCAGAACTCGCTCACCAACAGGACGAAATGGGGACCCGGTTGTCCGCAACGGCGGGGTGTTTGCATCCAGGTGCGCACCATGACTCCGAAGAAGCCTAACTCGGCTCTCCGGAAGATTGCCAGGGTCCGCTTGACCAACGGAGTAGAAGTCACCGCCTACATCGGCGGTGAGGGCCATAACCTTCAGGAGCACTCGGTGGTGTTGATCAGAGGTGGCCGCGTCAAAGACCTGCCGGGTGTCCGCTACCACGTAGTCCGCAGCGCACTCGACTGTGAGGGCGTACCGGACCGCCGGAGAGGCCGCAGCAAGTATGGGGCGACCAAGCCCCGGGATGGCAGCTAGCCGGTTAATACCGCTCTCACTCTCTAAAATTCCCCTGGGACCCTGCCGGGTGACATTTAAACGATCGGACCGAAACGCAGGTGTGAGTACCTATGTCTAGAAGACGCCGCGCCGAAAAAAGAATAATCGCTCCCGACCCGCGCTACAACGATGGAGAGCTGGCCAGGTTCATAAATAGGCTGATGATGAAAGGCAAGAAGACGATTGCCCAACGTATCACCTATAGCGCTTTTGATATCATCCAGGAAGAGTCCAGCAGGGAACCTCTGGAGGTCTTCCAACAGGCATTAAGGAATGCCACCCCCGCGGTGGAGGTCCGCCCCAAGCGTATCGGCGGGTCCACCATCCAGGTACCGACGGAACTCCGTCCGGTACGCAGCGAGGCGCTTGCCATGCGCTGGCTCATCAGAGGGGCCAGGTCCCGTAACGGGATGCCTATGCGGCGAGGATTGGCGCAAGAATTGATGGACGCATCCCGGGGCGAGGGGACGGCAGTCCGTAGAAGGGAGGAATTGCACCGGATGGCGGAAGCCAACCGGGCCTTTGTGCACTACCGTAGGTAATTTCTTTTAAGATAATCTCCTGTAGGCCCCAGCGCCCAGTCTTCAATGTAAGTATCCAGTGCCCAGTCTGATGGAAGCCACGTTTCCGATCGACCGCATCCGTAATATCGGGTTTATCGCCCATATCGATGCAGGAAAAACCACTGTAACCGAACAGGTCCTCTTCGCCACCGGCCGCATACACCGCGCCGGCGGAGTGGATGATGGCAACACCGCCATGGACTGGATGCCCCAGGAAAAAGAACGGGGTATCACCATCACTGCGGCAGCAACCACCACCTATTGGCAAGACCACCGCATCAACGTTATCGACACCCCCGGCCACGTCGATTTCACCGCTGAAGTAGAACGCAGTCTCCGTGTATTGGACGGCGGTATCGTCGTGCTCGACGCCGTGGCCGGTGTTCAATCTCAGTCGGAAACCGTCTGGCGTCAAGCCGACACCTACAAAGTTCCCCGCATCTGCTTCGTTAATAAGATGGACCGGGTCGGCGCCAGCTTCGAGCGCACCATTGAATCCATTCGGCGCCGGCTGAAAGGCAACCCGGTAGCGATTCAACTCCCCATCGGCGTGGAGGACAAATTCGCCGGGATGATTGACCTGATCAGCGGCAAAGCAGCGATCTTTCCCGAAGGCAGAGTCAATGAAGGCAACGCGGACCGGCCAGAACCAGTCGATATGCCCGCCGAGTACCAAACTGAATACGATCAGTACCGCCAAGAGATGATCGAGAAGATCGCCGAGACCGATGATGCCCTGCTCATCAAATATCTTGAAGGCGAAGAGATCCAACCGGAGGAGCTTAAGAAGGCTCTTCGACAGGCGACGATAAACCAGAAAGTGGTGCCTGTCATCTGCGGCAGCGCCATGTTCGCGAAGGGCGTACACGACCTGTTGGACGCCATCATCGATTACCTCCCCTCCCCTGCCGACGTCCCTCCCGTCGAAGGCATAAATCCCCGTACCGAAGAGACCGAGACGCGGCGCCCCGACCCCTCTGAACCCCTAGCCGCATTGGCCTTCAAAGTAGCGACCGACCCCTATGTTGGCCGGTTGGTGTTCCTCCGGGTTTATTCGGGCACGGTCAAGGCCGGCGCTGTTGTTCACAATATCACCAAGAACGGCCGGGAACGCATGGGGCGTTTGCTTCGGATGCATGCGAACGCCAGGGAAGAACTGGAAGAGGTGACCGCAGGGAACATCTGCGCTGCTATCGGCTTGAAGAATACCTTCACCGGAGACACCATTGGGTTCCTCGACGGCGGGTTGATTTTGGAACCGCCCAAGTTCCCCAAACCGGTCGTTTCGGTGGCGATCGAGCCCAACACCAAGGCCGACCAAGACCGCCTGTCCGAGGCGCTGCGTAAACTGGCTGACGAAGACCCGACATTCTTGGTCTCCGTGAACGACGAGACCGGCCAGACCATCATTTCCGGTATGGGCGAACTGCACTTGGATGTCCTAGTGGACCGCATGCGCCGCGAATTCAACGTGGTGGCCCAGGTCGGAATGCCCAGGGTTTCTTACCGCGAGACCTTGACCATGGCCAAGCAGGTTGAAGGCCGGTTCATCCGGCAGACCGGCGGCCACGGCCAGTTTGGCCACGTGGTGTTGGATCTTATTCCCCTGGAACGGGGCGAAGGCATCGTTTTCGAGAACAAAATCACCAGGGGCGCCATCCCCAGGGAATACATTCCCGCAGTAGAGAAGGGTGTGAGGGACGCTCTGGACAATGGCCCTCTAGCCGGGTATCCTCTGGTGGACTTGAAAGTATCTCTGGTGGACGGAAGCTTCCACCAGGTGGACTCGTCTGAGTTGGCTTTCCGGAGTGCCGGGATGTTGGCCATCAGGGAAGGCGTGCCTAAATGCGGGCCCGTTCTGCTTGAGCCGATCTCCGATCTGGAAGTCGTGACACCGGGTGAATACCTCGGCGATGTCATCGGGGACCTGGGAACACGGCGGGCGCAGATCCAAAGCATCGAAGGTCAAGACGACCTCCAGTCGGTGCGGGCGTTGTTGCCCTTGGGCGAAACGTTCTCGTACACGACTGCGCTTCGTTCTCTAAGTCAAGGCCGCGCCTCGTACTCGATGGAGTTCAAGTATTACGAGCCGGTGCCGGACCACATAGTCAAAACACTTGCCACAGCCTAGTAAACCGGCGATCAGGGTACCAAGAAAAAGATACCGAAAAGCAGGAATATGGTAACTCGGCAAAAGGTACGGATCATATTGAAAGCGTTCGACCACAAGATGTTGGACCTTTCCACCGGGCAGATCGTGGAGACTGCTGAACGGACCGGGGCGCGCGTCGCCGGACCGGTCCCACTGCCCACCCACATCCGGCGGTTCTGCGTCATTCGCGGACCCCACGTGGACAAGGACTCCCGGGAACACTTTGAGATCAGAACGCACAAACGTCTCATCGACATCCTGGAGCCCACTTCAAAGACCATCGACTCGCTGACCAGGCTGAACCTGCCGGCGGGCGTCGATATCTCGATAAAGCTCTAATAGATAGGAAAGGCTGCTAAAAATGCTCCAGGGATTCCTTGGAAAAAAGATAGGGATGACTCAGATCTTCCGTGAAGACGGAATAGTAGTTCCCGTTACCGTGGTCGAGGCCGGCCCTTGCGTCGTCACCCAGGTGAAGACCAAGGAGACCGACGGATACGACGCGGTCCAACTGGGATTCGGCGAGGTAAAACGCCGGAATAAGCCGTTGAGCGGCCACCTGAAAAACAGCCGTCTCAGCCGGTACCTCCGCGAGGTTTCCGCCGACGACACCAGCGAATTCGAAGTAGGCCAGACCCTCGCCGTGGACATCTTTGAGGCCGGTGAAAAGGTCGACGTCATCGGCACCTCGAAGGGCCGCGGTTTCGCTGGCGTGATGAAACGCTGGAACTTCAAAGGCGGGCCCAGGACGCACGGTCAATCCGACCGGATGCGGGCTCCGGGCTCCATCGGCGGCGGCACCACCCCCGGAAGGGTCTACAAGGGCCTGAAGATGGGCGGACACATGGGTAACCGCCGAATCACCGTCAAGGGCCTGGAGATAATCGAGATCGATACCGAGCGGAACCTGCTCATGATAAAGGGCGGAATCCCCGGTGCAACCAACAGCCTGGTCCAGATCCGGAGGGCCGGCGCCTAACAATAACGGCGTTATAGATAACAGATGCAAGTATCAGTAAAGAATCAAAGTGGTGACGCCCTAGATAGCATCGAACTGAACGATGCTGTCTTCAACGTTCCCATGAATCAGTCTTTGGTCCACCAGGCCATGGTCATCTACCAAGGCAACAAGCGCCACGGTACTTCTGACACCAAGACCAGGGCCCAGGTTTCCGGCGGTGGCCGCAAGCCGTGGATCCAGAAGCATACGGGCCGCGCCCGCCAGGGAAGCACCAGATCCCCGCAATGGCGTCACGGCGGCGTTGTCTTCGGACCCCATCCTCGCAGCTACCGGGCCGCGTTGCCGAGGCGCATGAAGCGGCAGGCGCTGCGTTGCGTACTTTCGGATAAAGCCAGACAGGACCGATTGGTCTGCCTGGACTCAACCAGCAACATCGACGGCAAAACCAAGTCGATGATCCAACTGCTGCAGAACCTAACCGTCTCCGGGTCAGCCTTGGTGGTTACCAAAGGCACCGACACCCAAGTGGTGTTGGCCGCCAGCAACCTGAAAAAGATCTGGACACTTCCGGTCGAACACCTAAACGCCCTGGAACTGCTGTCCCGGGACATGGTGATAATGACCGTTGAGGCGGCGCGCTGGGTGGAAGAATCCCTGGCGAACGAACCTCACGGACGGCGAGGCGCCAAATGGACCGCTACCGCCACAGCAACTGAAGATGCACCGGTAGCCGAGGTTGTAGATGTAGCTGAACCAGAGACTGCTGCCGAACCCGCTGCTGACGAAGCAGCCCCGACGCCTCGCCGCCGCCGCTCATCCGCTGCGACGACAGAGACCGAAACTCCCGATGCGGCAACTGAAACCCCGGCTGAAGAAGAGGCCCCCAAGCCCCGCCGCCGCCGGGCCGCCGCCGCGACAACCGAAACTGAAACACCAGATGCCGCCGCCGCGACTTCGGCGGAGGAAGAAGCTCCCAAGCCGCGCACCCGCCGCCGCCGGACCGCTGCCAGTACGGCAGATGAGCCAGCAGCCGAAGCGGACGTGGCGGAAACACCGGATGCTGAAACTCCGGAAGAGGAGGCTTAGATGGATATCCACCACGTACTCATCAAGCCCACCATCACAGAGAAAAGCACCCTGTTACAGGAATCGGGCAAATATACATTCCACATAGCGCCTAGGGCCAACAAGGTGGAAGTCAAAGAGGCCGTAGAGAAGAACTTCGGCGTCACGGTTCTGGATGTGAACATCACCAAACTCCGTGGCAAGCAGAAGCGCTATGGTCCCCGGATCAAGAAACGCCCTGACATTAAGAAAGCGGTCGTCACCCTAAAACAAGGTGACCGAATCAACCTGATCGAGGGGCTGTAGAGACCTCGCCATGCCATTAAAGAAACTAAATCCGATAACGCCGGGTACCCGGAACGCGGTGCACGCCTCTTTCGAGGAGCTCACCGCTAAGAAACCGGAAAAATCCCTGCTCGAAGCAAAGCAGAACCATGCCGGACGCAACAACCGGGGCCGCATCACCTCACGCTCCCGTGGCGGTGGGTCTCGGCGCATGTACCGCAAGATTGATTTCAAGCGGATCAAGGACGGCGTGCCGGGCCGGGTAAAATCCATCGAATACGACCCGAACCGGACCACTCGTATCGCCCTGATCTACTATGTCGACGGTGAGAAGAGTTACATCTTGGCGCCCCACGGTCTGGAAGTAGGCTCCTTTGTACAGTCCGGATCTGATGCCGAGATAAAGTTGGGCAACTGCTTGCCCCTGACCAACATCCCCACGGGAACGGTTGTCCACAACCTGGAGTTAACTCCGGGACGGGGCGGCCAGATCGTCCGGGGGGCCGGGACCGGCGCCCAAGTATTGTCCCGGGAAGGCGAGTACGTCTTGATGCGTCTGCCATCCGGCGAGATGCGGCGGGTGCTGCTTCGCTGCCGGGCCAGCGTTGGGCAACTGTCCAACCCCGACCATAAGAATGAAAGCCTGGGCAAGGCGGGAGCATCCCGCCACCGGGGACGCCGCCCCCATGTCCGAGGCGTAGCCAAAAACCCGGTGGACCATCCCCACGGCGGTGGCGAGGGACGTTCTCCCATCGGCATGCCGGGTCCCAAAACACCCTGGGGCAAACCCACGTTGGGTTACAAGACACGACGCAAGAAGAAGGCGTCCAGCAAATTTATCATGCGCAGGACCAGGAGACGCTAGGATGTCCCGATCGATAAAAAAGGGACCGTACGTACATCCCAAACTGATGAAACACGTGGAAGCCGTGCAACGCTCCGGAGCCAATACGGTCATCCGGACCTGGGCGCGCGCCTCCATGATCATGCCCGAAATGGTCGGGCTGACCATCGGGGTGCACGACGGCCGCCGGCATGTGCCGGTATTTATAACTGAGAACATGGTGGGCCACCGGCTGGGGGAGTTCTCTCCCACCAGGACCTACCGTGGACATATATCAAGGTCCGAACGGACCAGCCGGGTGAGGTAACCGATTGCCGCCGGTAAGAGCATTAGCCAAATCACTGAGCGCCTCCCAAAAGAGGCTCAAGCCCATCTTGGACCTGGTCAGAGGCAGGCGCGTCGATGACGCCCTGGTCCAGTTGAGTCTGCTGCCTTCCCCATGGGCCAAGACCGTGGCGAAAGTGGTGGCTTCAGCAGCCGCCAACGCTGAGAACAATATGTTGATGAACCGGGACAATCTCCGGATCATTCATATCTCCGCGGACAACGCAAAGTCGCTGAAACGGTTCCGGCCACGGGCTAGGGGCCGCATCGGCAAGATAATCAAGCGCTCCAGCCACGTAATGGTGGTTGTGGACGAAGACGAGGATAGGAGCTAGGCATGGGGCATAAGACCCACCCTTACGGGTTCCGTCTGGGCATCATCAAGGACTGGAAAGCGCATTGGTACGCGCCCAACAGCACGTCCTACCGTAACCTGGTTACCCAGGACCTGCGTCTGCGCGAAAGCATCAAGAACGAATACAAAGCTTTCTCCGACGCCGGAATCGCCAAGGTCGAGATCGACCGCGGCGCCCAAGACAGCGTCATCAATATCCACTCAGCGCGTCCGGGAATCTTGATCGGCCGGGATGGCGAGCGCGTAAAGAACCTGCGCGCCAGGCTTGAGGTTATCACCGAGAGCCGGATACAACTGAATATCATCGAGATCGAGCAGCCCGAGACCAACGCCTATCTGGTGTCCCGGAACGTGGCTGACCAATTGGAGCGCCGGGTAGCGTACCGCCGGGCCATGCGCCAGGCCGCCCAAAGGTGCATGCAGGCTGGGGCTCAAGGGATCAAGATCATCATCAAGGGACGCATCACCGGCTCTGAGATAGCCCGGGTGGAAAAATTGATGATCGGCCGAGTGCCTCTGCATACCTTGCGGGCCGATATCGATTACTCCCTGGCGGAGGCGCACACCGTCATGGGACAAGTCGGCGTCAAGACCTGGGTCTATCACGGCGATGTCCTGCCTCCCCAACCGGAAGAGGTTGAGGAAGAACTGGAAAATATCGAAGTCACTGTTCAGGCCGAAGAAATCGAGGAAGCCCTCGAGGCCGTCGATTTGGAAAACCCCGAATAGGGGCCGGACTAGGAGCCATTCATGCTGCAGCCCAAGCGAACGAAATTCAGGAAACATTTCCGTGGGAAGATGCGGGGAAACGCGACCACGGGTAGTTCGGTTTCCTTTGGAGAGATCGGTCTAAAGGCGATGGAAGCCTCATGGATCACCGCCCGGCAGATCGAGGCCGCCCGCGTGGCTGTAACGCGCCACCTGAAGCGTGGCGGACAGGTTTGGGTCCGGGTCTTCCCTGATAAGTCGGTCAGCAAGAAACCTGCTGAAACCCGGATGGGTGGAGGCAAGGCCGCAGTGGACTATTGGGTAGCCGTGGTAAAGCCGGGTAAGATTCTATTCGAAGTGGCCGGCGTGCCCCATGACGAGGCGGTCCAAGCCCTGCGTTTGGCGTCCCGGAAACTTCCGATCCCGACTAAGACAGTTGTTAGAGACAGGTTGGCCGCCGCCGTGGCCAACGGCTTGGTATAGATAAGATGCGCGTTCACGAGATAAGAGAACTAAACAACGATCAGTTGTATGAGGAGCTGGTCAAGGCTGGGAGGGAGCTGATGAACCTTAGGTTCAGTGCGGCGACCAATCAGTTGACCAACTCCAACGAGCCCCATTCTGTGAAAAAGACCATCGCCAGGCTCCGGACAGTGATCAGAGAACGGCAGATTCAGGAGGCTGGTTAGTGGCAAGATCCATGCGCAAGGTCCGAGTCGGCGCTGTCGTCCGGACCAATCAGGACAAGACCGCCATCGTGGAAATGGTTTGGAAGCAGCGTCACCGGTTGTACCGGAAGCAGGTGCGCCGTATAGCCCGCTTCTACGTGCATGACCCGGAGAACAAATGCCGCTTGGGCGATACGGTCCGTATCGAAGAGACCAGACGCATATCTAAGAACAAACACTGGCGTCTCATGGAGATTCTGGAGCGCAAACAGATCGCTGAGGTCCGTCCCATCGATGTGGAGACCGATGTCAGTCAGGAATTGACACAGCCTCGCATCCTGGCCGCGGAAGCCAGAGCGGAAGCCGCGGCATCTGAAGCTGTCGAAGAAGAACCCGAGGCCGTTGAAGAAGAACCGGTGGCCGAAGAGGAACCCGAGGAAGAGGCCGCCGAAGAACCTGACGAGGAACCCGAAGCCGCTGAGGAAGAATCCGAGCCGGAAGAAGAGGTTACCGAAGAAGAGCCCGAACCCGCCGAAGAAGAAACGGTGGCCGAAGAACCTGAAGAGGAACCCGAAGCCGCTGAGGAAGAATCCGAGCCGGAAGAAGAGGCTACCGAAGAAGAGCCAGAACCTGCTGAAGATGAAGCTGAAATCGAAGCAGAGCCTGAAGCTGACGAACCCGAAGACGACGATGCTGACGCAGAAAACGACTCCGATTCCGCAGAGCCGGACGAACAGGAAGACAAGGAATGATTCAAACCTATACCAGGCTGAGGGTGGCTGACAACAGCGGGGCGAAAGTGATTCGCCTAATCAACATCCCCGGCAGCGGCAAACGAAAATACGCCCACGTTGGCGACATAGTGGTCTGCAACGTGAGAGAAGCCGCGCCCAACTCGCCGGTCCGCAAGGGCGAGATCGTACGGGCGGTGGTGATTCGCCAGGCCCAGGCCCGGCGCCGTCCTGACGGCACCTACATCAAATTTGACGACAACGCGGCCGTGCTTATCGGGGACGACCAGCTTCCCACGGGCACCCGCATCTTTGGCCCGGTGGCACGTGAGCTGAGGGACAAAGGCTTCATGCGAATCGTCTCCCTTGCGCCAGAGGTGGTCTGATGCGTATCCGTACTGGAGACAACGTCTTGGTGATCGCCGGAAAGGAAAAGGGCAAGACCGGCCGGGTGGAACGGCAGGTATCCGGTCAAGACCGGGTTGTCGTCGAGGGTGTAAACTTGGTTACCCGCCACATGAAGGCCCGGCCCGGCGTAACGCAAGGTGGTAAGATTCAGAAGGAAGCTCCCATCCACGTGTCAAACGTGGTGTTGATCTGTAATAAATGTAACGAGCCGACCAAGCCCAAGACCACGTTCTTGGACACGGGCGTCAGGGTCCGCAGTTGCACAAAATGCCAGGAAGTAATCGACGATGCTCGATGACGAAAGACAACAACCCGAAGATATAGAGGACTCGGAGGACACGGTCGCCGAGGCGGCTGATGTCGTCGAATCCGAAGATTCTGCCGCCGAAGAAGGCGGCGAAGAATCCAGTGAAGGCGAGGAACAACAAGAAACCCCCCGCCGGCAGCGCCGTGAACGCGGCGGCAGATCAGGCGAGGCCGCCGTACTCGAGCCTCCGACGGAACCTCCGCCCCCGCCTCGTCTTTACGCGCAGTTTAAAAACGAAATCATCCCTGCCATGGTGCGGGAATTCAACTACGTCAGCCCGATGCAAGTTCCGCGGCTCCAGAAGATCGTGCTGAACATCGGCCTAGGTGAGGCTTTGACCAATGGACGCGCCATGGAGGCCGCCACGCGTGACCTCTCGGTGATCAGTGGTCAGAAGCCGATCGTTACCCTGGCACGAAAATCCATCGCGAATTTCAAAGTCAGGGAAGGCAACCCCATCGGGACAGCGGTTACCCTTCGCGGCGCTAGGATGTACCATTTCCTGGATCGCTTGGTGAACACCGCTCTGCCCCGTATCCGGGACTTCCGCGGCCTCGCCAGGCGCGGGCTAGACGGACGCGGCAATTACACCATCGGTATCCGGGAGCAGATCATCTTTCCGGAGATCGATTACAATCAGATAGACAAGATCCGTGGTCTGCAGGTAACCATCGCAACCACGGCTAAGAACGACAGGGAGGCCATCCGCCTCCTGGAACTCTACGGTATGCCCTTTATTAAAGATACGGTCGAGGCCTAAGGGAGGCGTCGTTGGCAAAGACATCAACAGTCCAGAGATGGCTAAAAAAGTCCAAATTTCCGGGGCGGGAGTATAACCGGTGTAACCGTTGCTTTAGGGCGCGGGCTTACATCAGGCATACCGGACTTTGCCGAATCTGTTTCCGGCAATTGGCGCTAGCCGGGGAATTACCCGGAGTACGCAAGGCTAGTTTGTAGCCGGACGCTCCGAACAACGGACCGATCGAAACAAGATCAAAACACTTAAATCTAGGCGGAGACGGGAGATAGACCAGAAATGCCGGTAACTGATCCATTGGCAGACATGTTGACTAGGATTCGTAACGCCATACAGGTGCGGCACGATTCTGTCAGTCTCCCGCACTCCAAATTAAAGCTGGCCGTGGCCAAGATCCTCAAAGAAGAGGGCTTCATCCGGGACTTCGACATGCCCCGGGGACAGGAGCATCCGACCATTCGGATTCACCTCACCTACCGTGAGGGGAAACAATCGGCCATCGTGGGCCTCAAGCGTGTCAGCAAGCCAGGGCTGAGAGTCTACGTAGGCAAGGGCGAGATACCCAGGGTCTACGGTGGGATCGGCCTGGCCATCCTATCCACCTCCAAGGGCGTCATGGCCGGGCGGAAAGCCTGGCGTGCGGGCGTTGGCGGCGAACTACTCTGTTTTGTCTGGTGATTCGGCTGTGAACGAGAAAAAACAAGAAAAGACCCTCTCCCGTATCGGCCGGAAGCCTATACCTCTGCCCAGCGGAGTCCAGGTGGAAGTCCTGTACGGTGGAGTCAAGATCACCGGGCCTAAGGGCACCCTCGAGCAGAAGTACCACCCCGAAGTCGTGGTCAAAGTTGGCGATGGGGAAGTATTGGTGGAGCGTCAGTCTGACAAAAAATTCCACCACGCGCTGCATGGTCTCACCCGAAGCCTGATCGCCAATGCCGTAACCGGCGTATCCGAAGGCTTCACCCGTACTCTGGAGATCATGGGTGTTGGCTATAGGGTCGCGGAGGCTGGTAGCGGAATCACCCTTAGTGTTGGCTACAGCCACACCGTGGAAATTCAGCCGGAAGAAGGCGTGACCGTGGAAGTGGAGGGGAACAATAGGGTCCACGTCCGTGGGATCGATAAGCAGAAAGTCGGCCAGTTGGCGGCCCGGATCAGAAGGGTCCGGCCACCCAACGCCTACAAAGAAAAGGGCATCAGGTACTCCGACGAAGTACTTCACTTTAAACCTGGGAAGGCGGCCGCCAGAAAGGCCTAATGGTCTGCTGGAACGCCCGAGTAAAACGACTATAAATCATGCCTAAAGATAAGAACGCAAAACGACTGAGAAAAGTACGGCATATCAGGCTCCGGAACAAGGTCTCCGGGACGCCTGAAAGGCCTAGGCTCGCCGTGTTTCGCAGCCTTCGCCATATCTACGCTCAAGTGATTGACGACACAACCGGCCATACCCTGGCCGCGGCCTCCAGCGCCGAGGTGATCAAAGACGCCGGTGGTCCAATCACACCCAAGATCGACGCATCAACCGCAGTAGGCAAGATGGTGGCTGAGAGAGCCATAGCTGAAGGCATCACACAGGTGGTGTTCGACCGCGGTGGATGTAAATTTCACGGCAGAGTCAAGGCCCTGGCAGAAGCCACCCGCGAAGCCGGCCTAAAGTTTTAATCGCAGGTCCAACTTACCGCAGAGACTGGGAGGTCTAGCCCGCATATGGCTCAAGCCCCTAACAGGTTCTTCAATGATCGAGACCGCGGCCGAGGCCGTGAAGAAGACACCGGAGGTTTTTCCGAGAGAGTCGTCTACACCCGCCGTATCGCCAAGGTAGTTAAGGGAGGCCGCCGCCTTCGTTTCAACGCGTTGGTAGTGGTGGGAGACGGACGGGGCGAAGTGGGCGTTGGCCTAGGAAAAGCTCTGGTGATTCCAGACGCGGTGAGAAAAGGCAACGCGGTTGCCCGGCGCGATACTGTAAAAATCCCATTACGCGGCAACACGATTCCTCAGAAGATCACGGTTAAGAAAGGCGCGACTATCGTGATGATCAAGCCGGCCCGCGAGGGTACCGGAGTCATCGCCGCCGGCGCCATGCGAGCCATCCTGGAATTGGGCGGCGTGAAAGACGTTGTCGGAAAATCTCTGGGTTCCAGAAACCCCATAAACATCACGTACGCCACCATGGAAGCCCTGCGGCAGCTGCGTGACCCAGATATCGAACTGGCCCGCCGGCTGGGACGCCCGCTTCCTTCCGAGGCCAAAAAAGTTGAGACTGTCCCGGTTGGGGAAAACCCCGACCCGGCCCAACCGTCTTCAACCCAACTCGAATCCAGCGCCGCCATCGAAACGATGATGAGTCAAAGGCCTGGCGAAACCCTTGAGGGAGCATAAAGACCTGACTCCCTAAACGGATAAACGGTCGACATATTATGGCGGAAATCAAGATTACCTGGACCAAAAGCACCATCGGACGTACGCAGAATCAGCGGCGGATCATCGCGTCCTTGGGACTGCACCGCTTGCACCATACCGTGGTCCATCAGGACTCCCCGACCATCCGCGGGATGGTCAACAAGGTTAGCCACCTCGTCAAGGTGGAAGTGGCCTAGAACTCAGCCTCTGATTCACTGGCGAGCCCGGCCCAACCCAGATAAAAGGGCCAATTATCAGCTAAACCGGCATTATGGCAACCGCTAAACCATTTACCCGTGGCTGTGATGCATCTAAAATCATACTAGACAGCGTAAGTACGCAATGAGGCCCGCCCCATGATGGAACATCAAGTGGCCCCCCCCAAGGGAGCCAGAAAAAATAGAAAACGGGTCGGACGCGGCGACGCGGCAGGCCAGGGAAGCACCGCCGGCCGGGGCAACAAAGGGCAAAAGTCCCGTTCCGGAGGCGGCCCGCCCGTGTGGTTTGAGGGCGGTCAGCTGCCTTTGATCAAGGGACTGCCCATGAAGCGGGGCTTCCATAACCGTTTCAAGACCTACTACTCGCTGATCAAGATCGAGACTCTGGAGAGCTTCGACGAAGGTGAGCGCATCACCCCGGAGCTTCTTCTGGAGAAGGGCTACCTCAGAAACCTCAATCAGCCGGTGAAGATCGTCGGCGATGGCGAGATCAGTAAAGCTCTGACTGTGGTGGCTGCGAAGTTCACCCAGTCGGCTAAACAGAAGATCGAAGCGGCAAAAGGCACAGCGGAGGAGATCGCGGCGTAATGATGAACGCCGAGGGCCAGGCAGGCAAACTCCCTAAGCTGATTCAGGCGGCGGTTGACGCCTTTAGCCTACCTGATCTGCGGGCCAAGATTCTCTTTACCCTGGCCATACTGGCCCTGTACCGGTTCATTGCCCACATCCCTCTTCCGGGGATCGACCAGGTACAACTGGACAACCTCTTCCGGAATAACGAACTCCTTGGCTTCTTGGACCTGTTCAGCGGCGGCGCACTCAGCCGAATGAGCATCGTGGCCTTGGGAGTTTTCCCTTATATCACCTCGTCCATCATCATCCAGTTGCTTACCCCAGTCATCCCCATGCTTCAGGAGATGTCTCGTGAGGGAGAGTCCGGCCGAGCGAAGATAAACCGGTTGACCCACTACATCACCATCCCCATCGCCTTTGCTCAGGGGTATGGGCAACTCGTCCTCTTAGAACAGAGCAACGTCATAGCCGATGTGGGATTCTCCGGAGATGCATTACTACCCACCATCGCGGCGCTGGTTTCCATCGCCGCCGGGACCATGTTCTTGGTCTGGCTGGGTGAAATGATCACCGAAAGAGGCATCGGAAACGGTATCTCTTTGATTATTTTCGCCGGTATCGTCGCCGGGTTCCCCAGGCTGTTGTCCCAAGGCTTTTTGGACCGGGACAACGTACTCGGCATCGGCTTCTTCGCTTTGATCGGTGTGCTGATCATAGCCTGCATCGTGTTGTTCAATGAGGCCCACCGCCGCATCCCCGTGCAGTATGGCCGCAGTATTTTCCGGGGTGGAAGGATGTTCCGCCAAAGCGGTGCAACCTATCTACCGCTGCGCATAAATTCGGCCGGTATGATCCCGTTGATATTCGCATTCTCCATCGTGATTCTGCCCGGAACGATCGCGACGTACTTCGCCACCAGCGAGACCTGGGTGGGCGACGTGGCCAACTTCTTTGCCGACCTGCTGACGCCCTCTTCGCCCATCTATTGGATCATGGTGTTCGTATTGGTCGTGATCTTCACCTTCTTCTATACGTTGGTGGTTTTCAACCAGCAGCAACTGGCCGAGAACCTCCAAAAGAACGGCGGGTTCGTGCTGGGCATCCGGCCCGGAAAACCGACGCAGGACTACCTAAACCGGGTGATCGTGCGTATCACGTTGGGTGGGGCCTTATTCCTAGGCACCATCGCCATCATGCCTTATATCGCGTCGCTCATCACCGACGTGCAGGCCATATCCCTAAGCAGCACCAGTCTATTGATCATGGTAGGTGTCGGCCTGGATACCTTGCGCCAACTTGAGGCGCAGTTGATGATGCGCAATTATGAAGGGTTCCTGAGATAACATGGCCCAGGGTCTGCGGTTGGTTTTATTCGGCCCTCCTGGGGCCGGAAAGGGTACTCAGGCGCAATTGCTGCAGGAACATTTCGACCTAACCCATATCAGTTCCGGCGACTTATTCCGGCGCCACGTGGGGAAGAGAACGCCCTTGGGCTTACGCGCCAATGAATACATGAATAAAGGGGAACTGGTCCCCGATGAAGTGACCATCGACATCGTCTTGGACAAGATTATGTCCATCCCGGATGATGACGGTTTCATTCTGGATGGCTTCCCCAGGAACCCAAATCAGGCACAAGAATTAGAGACGAAACTGGCCGCTGAATCCCGCAACCTCGATAAAGTGGTCCACATAGACGTTTCCGAACCAGAGCTGCTTCGCCGTCTCGGAGGCCGGTACATCTGCCGCGACTGCCAATCTCCGCACGCGATAGGCGCCGGCGAGGACGCAAGCGCCAGGACGTGCGACCGATGCGGCGGAGAACTGTACCAGCGTGACGATGACGCCCCCGAGGCGGTTAAGAAGCGGATCCAGGTCTACAATGACGAGACCATGCCTGTGCTTGGGTTCTACCGAGAACGCGGCGTGTTGGTGGAAATTTCAGGCGACAACACCGTTGACGAGGTAAACAAGCGGGTCATGGCGGCCTTGGAGGCCTAGGTGAGGTTGAAAACTCTGACGATAATCGTCACCCGTGGATACCAACTGGGTTCCCAAGATAAAGATTCAGGAGTAGAATACTCAAGGTGAATCGCGGCAAAAAATCAAAGACCGCTTCTAACTCGCCGACCACCTACTCTGGGGGGATCACGATCAAGTCACCTCAAGAGTTGGACTCTATGCGTCGTGCGGGGAAGATTGTCGGTGACGTTATAGACTTGCTCAGGGCTGCGGTGGCCCCCGGAATGACCACCCTGGACCTGGACAAGATCGCATACAAAGAGATTACCCGGCAGGGGGCCAAACCCACTTTCATGGGTTATCAAGGGTTCCCAGCCAGCATCTGTACGTCGGTGAATGAAGAGATCGTCCACGGCATACCCGGTAAACGGGTCCTGCTGGAGGGCGATATCGTCAAAGTCGATGTGGGCGCCACCATCGAAGGATTCATCGGAGACGCGGCAGTTTCCCTGCCTGTTGGCGATGTAACGCCTGAGGCGACCGCCTTGATGGATGACACTCGGATAAGCTTGGAAAAGGGCATCAATGCGGCCCAGCCAGGTGCGCGGGTCGGAGACATAGGCGCCGCGGTGCAGGCCTACGGCGAGAGCCGGGGCTATGGCGTAGTTAGGGAGTTCGTAGGACACGGCGTAGGCCGGTTCCTACATGAGGACCCCCAGGTGCCCAACTACGGACAGGCGGGCTTAGGCCCGTTGCTCCGGGTTGGGATGTGCATCGCCATCGAGCCCATGTTCAATCTGGGCGATTGGCACACGAAGATATTGGATGACGAGTGGACCGTGATCACAGCCGATGGCAAACTCTCGGCGCATTTCGAGCATTCGATAGCCATAACCGAGGACGGACCGGAGATTCTGACCGTTCACGGATAGAAAGGCGAGATACGGGCCGATGGCCCAACCGTCCGAACCTGGGATAAGACCCGGAGAGGACGGAAATCCGCACGTAAAGAGGGTTTATGGCGAAGAAACAAGCGATCGAGGTCGAGGCCAGCGTAAAAGAGGCCTTGCCCAATGGAATGTTCCGGGTGGAACTGCCCAATGACCACGAGGTATTGGCCCACGTTTCCGGAAAGATCAGGATGCACTTCATCCGGGTGTTGCCCGGTGACCGGGTGTTGGTGGAGCTCTCTCCATACGACTTGACCCGGGGCCGGATCACCTACCGATTCAAGTAGCCCGTTCCATCAGATCGAGCCAAAAAACCAAAGGGAATTAATTATGAAAGTATCAGCATCGGTTAAACCCAGGTGCAACAACTGCCGTGTCATCAAGCGCAAAGGCGTGGTCAGAATCATCTGCTCCAACGCCAGACATTCCCAGCGGCAGGGCTAAGGCAAGCACAACGATCAGGCAAAGCAATATTCGACAATCGGCGAATCTAAAGGAGGCCCGGAGTGGTTCGTATCGCTGGAGTAGACGTTCCCGACCGAAAGAGGGCTCACGTGGCCCTTAGAAGCATCTATGGCATCGGCCCGAAGATCGCGGAAGAGATCTTGATCAAGGCCGATCTTGATCCGGTTATGCCCCCAAGGATGAACGAGCTCACCGAAGAGCAGATAGACCGAATCAGGGAACTGGTGGACCGGGACTACATCTCAGAGGGTGACCTGCGCCGGGAAGTCAGCCAGAACATTCGCCGTCTGATAGATATCGGCTCCTACCGTGGCAGCCGCCACCGCAGGAACCTGCCCGTTGCGGGCCAGCGCACCAAGACCAACGCCCGCACTCGCAAGGGCCCCCGCCGCACCGTTGCTGGCCGCGGCAGGCGCACCGGCGGCAAGAAGTAAGCATTTAAGGCTGAGTGAGAATAACTTATGGCTAGACCAAGGACCAGACGCCGCGAGCGCCGCACGGTGCCCCAAGGGCGGGCGTACATCTACTCCACGTTCAACAATACGCTGGTGAGCCTCACCGACCCTCAGGGCAACGTGATCGCCACCGCCAGCGCCGGAACGGTGGGTTTCAAGGGCTCCCGTAAGGGAACAGCCTTCGCCGCCCAACGAGCCGCCGAACAGGCCGCCCGCAAGGGCATGGACCAAGGCCTCCGCCAGATCGACGTGTTGATCAAGGGCCCCGGGGCCGGACGGGAGGCCGCCATTCGGTCGCTTCAGGGCGCAGGCCTATTTGTGACCAGTATCCGGGACGTGACTCCCATCCCCCACAACGGGTGCCGCCCGCCAAAACGAAGGAGAGTGTAACTCCAATCCCATGGGAAGATATACAGGACCATCCTGCCGACTCTGCCGGCGGTCCGGCGAAAAGTTATTCCTGAAGGGCGACAAGTGTTTCACGCCCCGTTGCGCCTTTGAGAAGCGCCGCAACCCGCCCGGCGACGTGTCCCGCCGCCGCAGACGGCCCACGGACTACGCCGTTCACTTGCGTGAGAAACAGAAGGCCAAGTACATCTATGGCGTGATGGAAGGCCAATTCCGCCGCTATATGACCGACGCGTTCAATACACCGGGAGTAACCGGCATGAACCTGCTTCGGACACTGGAGCGCCGTCTGGATAACGTAGTTTTCCAATTGGGCTTCTCAGACTCCAGGAAACAAGGTCGGCAGATCGTTCTCCACGGCCATTTCCGGGTCAATGGAACGAAGACTGATATCCCTTCTTACCAGGTCAAACCCGGAGACGTGGTCTCCTGGAAAGAAAGCATCAAAGGCACCGACTTTTACGCCGGACGCATAGAAGGAGTTCCCAAGCGGCCCGTGCCGGCTTGGCTCAGTCTGGACTCTGGCGACATGGTCGGGACCGTCGTATCGTTGCCTGCGGACGAAGACCTACAGGCGATAGTGGATTCAAGGCTAATAGTAGAGTTTTACTCGAGGTAGATCGTCCATGCTGGACACCCTAATCCTAACTCCGGGTTCGCCGGAAGCCGGTACAGAGATCATAAAACCCGAGATTCGGGTCATCGAATCAGAAGACACCTACGGGAAGGTGGCTGTTGAGCCGCTGCCCCGGGGGTTCGGTCTGACGATCGGCAATCCTCTTCGGAGGATATTGCTCAGTTCCACCAATGGCAGCGCTGTCACTTGGGTCAAGATAGAAGATGTGGTCCACGAGTACACGGCCGTGCCAGGTGTCAAAGAAGAGGTGATGGAACTCCTCCTCAATGTTAAGCGGATCCGGATCCGGTCCCAATCGGACCGCGCCGGAAAGATGCGCCTTGATGTTCAAGGCGAGGGCCGTGTCTGCGCCGGTGATATCGCGACCTCCAGCGACTTTGAGATCGTGAACCCGGAACTCCACCTGGCGACCCTGGACTCGGATGACGCCCATCTGTCCATCGAGTTCAATGTCGAGCAAGGGGTGGGCTACCGGCCTGCGGTACAGAACGACGGAACAGCGAACCCGCCAGTGGGTGTTCTACCGGTGGACGCGGTGTTCAGCCCGGTGCGGAAGGTCAACTATAACGTTGAACGCACCAGGGTCGGCCAAGTAACCGACTACGAACGTTTGGTGATGGAAGTCTGGACTGACGGCACGATCAAAGCTGTCGAAGCGATCCAACAGGCTGCGGAAAATCTGGTTAACCATTTCTTCCTGTTCACCAACCTGAACCGGGTGATTGACGAAGGGCTAGAACGGGTCCCATTGGTTGTCTCTCCGGAGATCTACCAGACCCCCATAGAAAAGCTGGAACTGTCTCCTCGCACGCTGAATTGCTTGAAGCGCTCCCACATTTCCAAAGTGGGTGAAGTTTTGGAGATGTCCGACGACGAGCTCCTTAAGATACGGAATTTTGGCGATAAATCTCTGGCCGAACTGAAAGAGAAACTCGCTGAACATGGCGTAACAGACCTTCCGGACCCCGCTGAAGCGGCCGTCCCCGACATCGCGCCTGACGACCTGGGCGAACTGATGGGTGATGAACGAGAGGACGCCGACCTGCCTTCCGAAGCTCCCGGCATGTCCATAGATGGCACGGGAGATGCTCCTGGCGCTGACGATGGCGATACTGATACCGACCAAGCTGAGGATGAAGACTAACAATGGCCTCCCATCGAATCGCCGGCAGAAAACTTGGCAGGTACCGGGACCAACGCGTCGCTTTGCTGCGCGGTCTGGTCTCGGAACTCATAATCCACGAACGTATAACCACCACCCTGGCCAAAGCCAAAGAGACTCGGGTGATGGCAGAGAAACTGATCACCCACGGTAAGAAAGGTAACCTGCATCATCGCCGGTTGGCCATGGCTCAGGTGCCCAACTCTAAGGTGGTCGCAAAAGTATTCGACGATGTCGCAGTCCGGTACGCCGAACGCGCCGGTGGTTACACCAGGGTATTGAAACTGGGACCACGCAACGGAGACGCGGCGGAGATGGCGATCATCGAACTGGTCTAACCTTCCAGGTCTCAACACCTATTACGTAAGCCAGAGGTAATTCTTAAGATAGAGAAAGGCAGAATCCATAGCTCAGAAAGCGAGTCAGAGGGCGGGCAGCTTTGGCGGGCCGCCCTTTTGGTTGAATATCAGGGGACCGATTACTCCGGGTTCCAGCTTCAGGTCGGCCAGCCGACGATTCAAGGGGAGTTGGAGAAGGCCTTGGCCAAGTTCACGGGCCAACCGACTAGGATCAGAGGCGCCAGCCGCACCGATTCCGGGACCCACGCCAAGGGTCAAGTGGTCGATTTCCTCACCGCTACCCGGCATCCCCTGGAAAGATTCGTCCCCGCGCTGAACTTCCATCTCCCCAAGGACATCAATGTCCTTGAGGCCCATAGGGTCGACGACGAGTTCGACTCCCGAAGATGCGCACTGAGCCGGACCTACCGTTACAGCATATTAAACCGGCCCGCGCCGTCACCCTTGCGGAGGCACTCCCACTATTGGATCAGGGAGAATCTGGATGTCGAGATGATGTCGGAGGCAGCCCAGTTTTTGGTGGGAGTCCACGATTTCCGAGCATTGGCCGCAGGGCACCCTCAAGACCGCAGCGCGGTGAGGGAAGTGATGCGGTGGGAGGTCGAAAAGTCCGAAGACAACATAGTGATCGAATGTGAAGCCACCGGCTTCTTGAAACAACAGATCAGAAAAGCCAATGGAATTCTGACGGAGATAGGAAGGGGGAGATTCCCGGTTAACATGGTGACACAGGCCCTGGCGGGAGATGTAAGCGTGACTCGGCTGCTTCCTGCCCACGGGCTATGCCTAATTAGTGTAAAATATCCAAGTTCCGTAAAAATAGGACTCGGGAACACAGGATCGGAATAACAAAGCATGAAAAGGACTAGCACATATTTCGCCAAACCCGGCGATACACCGGAACGGTGGCGGGTCATGGACGCCCAAGGCCAAGTCCTTGGCCGTCTGGCGCGGAACATCGCCATCGCCCTTCAGGGCAAAGACAAAACCACCTATTCAGCCCATGTCGCAGTGGGCGATTTCGTGGTGGTGACCAACGCGTCCGACTTGAAATTCACCGGCAAGAAGATGGAACAGAAGATGTATTACCGGCACAGCGGTTACGTGGGAAACCTCAAAACCTTCCGGCTCAGGGAGATGATGGAGTCCCGGCCGGAGCGTGTGCTGGAATTGGCGGTCAAGGGCATGTTGCCCAAGAACCACCAGGGCCGGCAGGCGCTGCGCCGCCTCAAGGTCTATAGAGGCCCTGACCATCCCCACGAAGCACAGGTCACCGGCCACCCGGCAACGAAAGCGCCAGTTCCGCAGGCTATAGAGGACGGAGGATAGACTTACCTTGGTACAAGCTGAAACCAACCAGATCTATTATTACGGCACGGGTAAGCGGAAGACCTCCATCGCCAGAGTGCGGTTGTACCTCGACGACGGCGGACCCATCTTGGTCAACGGCAAGCCCATGGACGAGTACTTCAACTGGGCCCCGTGGCAGAAGACGATCAACGAAGCGTTCCGCGTAAGCGACACGGTCAACAAGTTCCGCGTTGTGGTTAAAATCGCGGGCGGCGGAGTGAACTCCCAAGCGCAAGCCATCCGGCACGGCATCGCCAGGGCATTGGTGGTCTTCGACCCCGAGCTCAAAGCCGGACTTCGCAGGGCTGGCTTGATCACTCGGGACGCCCGCATCAAAGAAAGCAAGAAATACGGTCTCAAGCGTGCCCGAAGGGCCCCTCAATACACCAAGCGGTAAAGACTGTCAAAGGATAGTAGCCAAAAGGCACCGGTTTTACCCGGTGCCTTTTGTATTGCTGACTGATTGTCATTCTGGTCCTTCCGCGGAAGGACCAGAATCTACCAAAGCCAATCTTTGCAGACCCTTCGCTTCACTCAGGGTGACATTAGGATGGAGTCATGGAGGGGACCCTCGTGCTGCTAAACCCCCAGGTACTCCATGGCTGCGTCCAGCAGCTTGGTCACCATCTCAGGAGTAGCGGCTTCTGCATAAACTCGCAGCAGGGGCTCGGTGCCGGAGAACCGCACGGCCAGCCAGCCGTCTTCCACATGGAACCTTCGCCCGTCGATAGTGTCCGTATCCAAGATTGGCACGCCGCCGATCTCAGTCAGGCCTGAGCGATTTAACGTCTCAAGGATCCTTTCCCGGTCCGCGGCTTGGAAGTTGATATCCCTGCGTTGGAAAGAATGGGGGCCTACTTTGTCGGTCAGCCGCTGCAGCAACTGGGTGGGAGTGTCTCCGGTGGTGGCCATGCATTCTAGGAAATAAAGTCCGCTGAGGATGCCGTCACGCTCTGGGATGTGCCCCCGGAAGGCGAACCCGCCGCTTTCTTCTCCGCCCATCAAACCGTCAACCTCGGTCATCTTGGGGCCGATATTCTTGAAGCCCACTCGCATCTCGTGGACATCGACCCCGTAGGCTTCGCCCAGCTTGTTCAAGGCGATGGACGACGTCACGCCTTTAACGATGGCGCCCCGTTGTTGTTTCTGCTCCAGCAGGTACTGGGCCAGGATGGAGAACGTGTCTAGGGTAGTAACGAACCGGCCCTGCTCATCGATGATTCCCACCCGGTCGGCATCGCCGTCCAGGGCTATTCCGATGGACGCGCCGTGGGCGGCGATGAGAGACGTGATCTCGGTCAGATTGTGGGCGATGGGTTCAGGCTGCTCCATTCCTGGAAAAGCCGGGTTACGGTTGCCGTGGAGCTCTCTGACGGTGGTCTTGCCGCCGGACAGTAGCGCCGGCAGGTATCCGCCTCCGGCCCCGTACATGGAATCCACGACTACATCGAGCCCGGCGTCCTTGATGGCGTCCAGGTCCACCAGAGAGGCTATTCGCTCCATATACGGCCCCTGAGGCTCTAATTCCACGATCAGGCCGCTATCGCGGCCCTCAGTGGCGTTGTACGTGGGGGCAGTGGCGGCCTGAGAGATGAATCCTTCCAGACGGTCGGTTATTTCTTGTGTGGCGCTGCCGGCGTACTCGGGTTTGAATTTGAACCCGTTCCATTGGCCAGGGTTGTGGCTGGCGGTGATGATTGCCGCGCCGCCTGCCTGAAGATGCAGGACGTTGTAGCTGATGACCGGCGTTGGGGCTGGCTTATCAGCTAGATAGACCTTGATCCCTTGGGTGGCGCACACGGCGGCCACGGTCTCGGCGAACTCGGGCGACAGGAACCGGGTGTCGTAGCCCACAACCAGCCCTTGCCCGGCGGTCCCAACATCTTTCAGGTGCAGGGAAAGCCCTTGGGCGCAGCGTGCCACGTTCTCGAAAGTGAAATCCTCGGCGATAAGTGCGCGCCAACCGTCTGTCCCGAATCTGATGTCCGTCAAACGCCGCTCCTTCTGCTGCTGGATGCCACCAGCATATCTCAAGCCACCTAGATTGTAAGCAGTCCTACGAAGTCTCTCTTAAAAAGACCACGCCCACATAAGATTGTCATTCTGATCCTTCCGGGGAAGGAGAAGAATCTACCAAGGCTCAATCTGGCAGGACCTTCGCTTCACCGCAGGTGGCAGATGCGGGTAGTTAGCCACAAGACTGTCATTCTGAGGCCGCAGCCGAAGAATCTTCCCAAGTTCAGCTTGGCAGACCCTTCGTTTCACTCAGGGCGACAGATGTGGAGGGGATTTCGAGTCAGCGTACTAAACAAAAAAATGGGGCCTTTGGATCAAAATCCAAAGGCCCCACGCGCTGATAGTTGATTGCTAAAGACTACAGCCCGGCATCCTTGCGTAGGGCTTCCGCTTTGTCCGTGCGCTCCCAGGTCAGGTCGAGGTTTTCCCGGCCGAAGTGGCCGTAGGCAGCCGTGGCCTGGTAGATGGGCCGGCGCAGGTCCAGGTCCCGGATGATGGCCGCGGGACGCAGGTCGAAGTGCTTGGCCACCAGGGCGTGGATGGTGTCGCTATCGACCTTGTTGGTGTCGAAGGTCTCCACCGCCACGGAGATCGGGGTGGCCACGCCGATGGCGTAGGACACAAGTAACTCGCAGCGATCGGCCAGGCCGGCCGCAACGATGTTCTTGGCGACGTAGCGGGCCGCATAGGCCGCGGACCGGTCGACTTTCGTCGGGTCCTTGCCGGAGAAAGCGCCGCCACCGTGACGGGCGATGCCACCGTAGGTATCTACGAGAATCTTCCGGCCGGTCAGCCCGCTGTCGCCGGCGGGGCCGCCGATGACGAACCGTCCGCTGGGATTGACGTAGATCTTCGTGTTCTCATCCAGCAATTCTTCGGGGACGATGGCTTTGATGACGTGATCGATGATGTCCTTCTCGATCTGCTCGTTGGTGGCCTCAGGGGCGTGCTGGGTGCTGATAACCACGGTGTCGACCCTTGCAGCCACGCCGTTGCGATACTCAACGGTGACCTGGGACTTGCCGTCCGGCCTGAGGTAATCTAGGATTCCCTCTTTCCTGACCTTAGCCAGTTGCTCAACCAATTTCTGGGCAAGGCTGACGGTGAGGGGCATCAGTTCCGGGGTCTCGTTGCAGGCGAACCCGACCATCATTCCCTGGTCGCCGGCGCCGGTGGCCAACATGGCCTCTTCGGCTGCATCGCCGCGCTGTTCCAGGGCAGTGGTGACGCCTTTGCTGATGTCGCCGGACTGCTCCTGAATGGAGACGATCACGCCGCAACTCTTGGCGTCGATGCCATAGTCGGCGTTGGTGTAGCCGGCCCTGGTCAGCGTTTCGCGGACGATCTTCGGCACGTCCACGTAGGATGTAGTTGTGATCTCGCCCATGACGACGACCAGTCCGTTGGTGATGGCGGTCTCGCAGGCCACCCGGCCCATGGGGTCGTCCCTGAGGACGGCGTCCAGAACTCCATCGGAGATCTGGTCACAGATCTTGTCGGGGTGTCCCTCAGTCACCGACTCAGAGGTCAGCAGATACTTGGGGGACTCGTGGAAGAGCATTGGCATTGTTATTTCTCCTATCTAAGCCTGGAATTTCAGGCCAATATCCAGAATATTTTTGTGGTGGTTTAGGTCCCTTCTTGCCAGCTATCCTGGTACTTCCGTTGGGCGTCGGATAGCGTGTCGATACTGATGCCCATGGACTGGAGCTTCAGCCGGCCGATCTCCGCATCCATCACGGGTGGCACGACGTGTACGCCGATGTCGAGCTTGCCCTTGTTCTGATAGAGGTACTCCGCGGACAATGCTTGGTTTGCGAAGCTCATGTCCATCACCGCCGAGGGATGGCCCTCCGCGGCGGAGAGGTTGACCAGCCGGCCGTCGGCCAACAGATAGATCAGGCGTCCGTCTTTCATCGTGTATTCTTCGACGAAGGGCCGCAGCTCTCGGTTGGCAGTAGACATCTCTTTGAGTGCGTCGATGTCTATCTCGTCGTTGAAGTGTCCGCTGTTGGCGAGGATGGCGCCGCTGGACATGGCTTCGATGTGTTCTTTGCCGATGGCGTGCAGCCCGCCGGTGACGGTGATGAACACCTCACCCACCTTAGAGGCCTCGATCATCGGCATGACCTGGAAGCCGTCCATGACCGCTTCCAAGGCGCGGACCGGGTTGGTCTCACAGACGATGACGTGGGCGCCCATGCCATTGGCCCGGGAGGCGACGCCCCGGCCGCACCAACCGTAGCCAGAGATCACTGTGCGCCGGCCGGCCCACAGGATGTTGGTGGCCCTGGTGATGCCGTCCAGAGTGCTCTGCCCGGTGCCGTACCGGTTGTCGAAGAAGTGCTTGGTCTCGGCGTCGTTCACGGCGATAACCGGATACTTCAGTTGTCCGTCGGCGGACATGGCGGTCAGGCGAATCACGCCGGTGGTGGTCTCTTCGGTCCCGCCGATTATGTCACCTAGCAGGTCCGGATGCTTGGTGTGGAGGAGGGTGAGCAGGTCGGCGCCGTCGTCCATCGTCATTTGGGGTTTGGACTCTAGGGCCGCTTCCAGGTGCTCGTAGTAGGTTGCGTCGTTCTCGCCTTTGATGGCGTAGGTCGGTATACCGTACTCCTGGACCAAAGCCGCCGCGACATCGTCCTGGGTGCTGAGCGGGTTGCTGGCGCAGAGGACAACCTCCGCCCCGCTGTCCCGCAGCGCGATGGCCAGGTTGGCCGTCTCACTGGTCACGTGCAGGCAGGCTGACAGCCGCACGCCGGCCAGGGGCTTCTCCTTGATGAAGCGGTCCCGGATGATTTTCATTACGGGCATTTCTCTTCCGGCCCATTCGATCTTGTTGACCCCGTTTTTCGCCAGGGACAGGTCTTTGACGTCCCCTTTGGTCTGTTGTGATGCCACCTTGTTCTCCTTAGTGTCAGGTATTGTTAATTAATGCTCTGGGAACTTGCATTTGATTGACTACTTAGTTTGTCTGGGGTTAGGCGTCTCCGCCGTAGGAAGTCGGATGGCCGCCAGCGATCCACGCCGGGGTGCCGTCTTCGATGTTAAATAGGTTCTCCGCCTGATAACCCATGGAAGCGGCCATCTCGCAGGCCAACCCGCTTCTGACGCCGGCGGCGCAGATGAATAGGACTTTCTTGTCGGTGGGAATGCGGTCCATGTTGTCGGTCAAGTCGTCCACCGGGATGTGGATGGCGCCTGCCACGTGTCCGGTGACCCACTCGTCGTCCCGGCGGACGTCGATCACGATGGTCCCATCTGGGTCAGCGGCCAACATGGACTGGCCTTCGGTCGAATCTACGCGGAAATAAGGCTCGCCTGGGTCTTGTCTAGGCATGATTATCCTCCTGGAACTCGCAGGTCCCTAGCTTAAATATCTTCCCGTTACTGGGGCAAGTTTTTGTTTCAGTTCCTCGGGTATTTGCTCTTTCTGAGTGATGATAGCGTCTCTAAGCGCGGATTCACAGGGGCAATCGCGTGCGCCGCCCAGGGTGGGAATGACCTGCCGCAGCAATGCCTTGGATGTGGCCACGTTCTTCATCAGGTTGGCGATGACCATCTCAACAGTGACCGATTCAGAAGTCTGATGCCAGCAGTCGTAGTCGGTGATCCAGGCCATGGTGGCGTAGCAGATCTCCGCTTCCCGGGCCAGTTTGGCCTCCGGAAGGGCGGTCATGCCGATTATGTCTGCTCCCCAGGAACGGTACATGAAGGACTCAGCTCTGGTGGAGAATGCGGGGCCCTCCATGACAACCATGGTCCCGCCCGAATGTACGTTGATGTCTAACGCTTGGGCAGCGTGGTTGACCAGCTGGCTGGTATGGGCGCAGAATGGGTCCGCCATTGCCACATGCACCACCAGGTCGGTATCGAAGAATGTGCTCTCCCGCAGTCTGGTGCGGTCGATCAACTGGCTTGGTATCACCAGGTCCAGCGGCGCGAATTCCTCTTTGAGGCTGCCCACGGCGCTCACGGAGATTATGCGCTCGACGCCCAATGACTTAAGGGCATAGATGTTGGCCCTGGCCGGAATGTGGGAAGGGTTGAAGCGGTGGCCCTTTCCGTGCCGAGGCAGGAACGCGACATTAACGCCGTCCAATTCTCCTACGACGATCGAGTCGCTGGGCTTCCCGAAGGGTGTGTCCACGTCCACGGACATAGCGCCGGTCATGCCGTCCATCTCGTAGAGACCGCTGCCGCCGATGACGGCGATGGTTGCTTGCTGCTTGGTGCTCATCGGCTAATTCCTCGCCGACCGGACTGCCAAGTCCAAGCTTTCTAGGAACGGCGGACGGGCGACGCCGGCCTCGGTGATGATGGCGGTCACGTAACGGGCGGGGGTGACGTCGAATCCCGGGTTCAGCGCCTCGACTCCTTCAGGAGCCACGGGGACGCCGCGGAATTCGGTAACCTCACGGGAGTCTCGCTGCTCGATCTCGATCTGGTCTCCGTCGCTCAGGCTCATGTCTACCGTGCTGGTCGGCGCGGCTACGTAGAACGGGATGCCGTTCTCTTTGGCCAGCACCGCCAGGGTATAGGTGCCGATCTTATTGGCGGTGTCGCCGTTGGCGGCGATGCGATCGGCGCCGGTTATCACACAGCCGATCTCGCCTTGGCGCATCAACATTCCGGCCGCTGAGTCCACCACTAGGGTCGACGGTATTCCGAGTTTCTTGAACTCCCAAGCGGTTAGCCGGGCGCCTTGGAGGAATGGGCGGGTCTCGGTGTTAAAGACCTTGAAACGCTTGCCGTCTTCCCATCCGGCCCTGATCACGCCCACCGCCGTGCCGTAAGCGGCTGTCGCCAGCGCGCCGGCATTGCAGTGGGTCAGGACCGAGCCGCCGTCGGGCATCAGCTCGATTCCGTGGCTGCCCATGCGGCGGTTGATCGCTTCGTCTTCTTTCTCGATGGAGATGGCTTCTTCAACCAGCCGGTCTTTGATCGTGGAGGTATCGGGTTCGGACCGGGCGATCGCAATCATGCGGTCGACGGCCCACATCAGGTTCACGGCGGTGGGCCTGGCGGCTTTGATCTCCACGCCGGCCGATTCCAATCGTTCCATGAACGCGTTCTTGTCGGAGATATCCAGGTCCCGGGCCGCCATGGCGACGGCGTAAGCGGCGGTAACGCCGATGGCCGGCGCACCGCGAACACGCATCGTCTTGATGGCGTCAACGGCGTCCAGATACCCGTGCGCCTCCACGAACACTTCTTCGGACGGTAGGCGGGTCTGGTCAAGCAGCCTGAGTGTGCCATTGGCCCACTCGATGGGTCGGATCTCGTTCACCGGATATGCTCCCTGGGGTTTAGCCTGGAGTTTAAATCGAAGCGCCTCGCCAGGATTCAATAGGTCTCAAACATTAAAAAAGCCTCTCGATAGAGAAGCTCACAGTTTCACTGAGCCCCCCTCATCTTTCGCCTGACGATCTGAGCGCCAAACGCCGGAATTAGCACCGTATCCGCGTCCGTACCAACGGACTAGGACCGGTTGCTAGGCTTCATCGGGCCGTCCCCTCTGCCGTTCTGGATAAGGGTTTTTGGGTCGCTTTTCGATTTTTAAGCGTGCCTTTGGAATCGTGTAAATGTTACTAAGAGGCTGTCACCCTGTCAAGAAGAGCCGCTCTCAACAGGCCTTTGCTGTCTAGGCGTAATCCACGCTCAATCTCAGTTGACAGCAGCTTCGGAACGCCAACATAATACCCGCTACATTACGAATATCCATCAACCTGATAACGGATTCGATGACCGCACCTAAAATACCACTGCCAGGCGAGGACCTCGGTCTGTTCACAGACCTCTACGAGTTGACCATGTCCCAGGCGTTTTTTCGCCAGGGGATGTCGGCCACCGCCACTTTCAGCCTCTTCACTCGCACGTACCCGCCCAACCGCGCCTATTTCGTCTCCGCCGGCCTGGAAGATGTGTTGGACTATCTCTCCAACCTGAACTTTAGCGGCCGGGCCATAGACTATCTGCGAGCCATGGGAATCTTCTCCGACGACTTCCTTGAGTTTCTGCGAGGCGTCCGGTTCACCGGCAGCGTTCGGGCCATCCCCGAGGGACGGTTGTACTTCACCGACGAACCGGCGGTTGAGATAACGGCCCCATTGATCGAAGCCCAGCTCGTTGAGACCTTCATCATCAATCAGGTGAACCTCCAGAGCATGCTTGCCACCAAGGCCGCGCGTTGCGTCTGGGCTGCCCAGGGCCGGGGCATCGCTGATTTCGCCTCCCGCCGCACCCAGGGCACCGACGCGGCGCTGAAGATGGCCCGCGCCAGTTACATCGCGGGGTTCAGTTCCACCAGCAACGTGCTGGCCGCGAGCATCTATGGGATGCCCCCAGCGGGCACCATGGCCCACTCGTTCATATCCAGTTTTCCATCCGAGTTGGACGCTTTCAGGGCCTACGCCGCCTCATTCCCCACCCGGACCGTCCTGCTTGTGGACACTTATGACACCATCGCCGGGACCTGGAACGCGGTGCAGGTGGCCAAGGAGATGGAAGCTGACGGCCACCATCTCACGGCCATCCGGCTGGACTCGGGGGACTTCGACCAGCTGAGCCGCCAGGTGCGGAAGATACTGGATGATTCGGGCTTGGATCACGTCAAGATATTAGCCAGCGGCGGGCTGGACGAATACGAACTGGAGACGTTGGTTAACAACGGAGCGCCCATAGATCTTTTCGGAGTCGGCACCAAGGCCGGCGTATCGGCCGACGCCCCCTGGTCGGACATGGCCTATAAGCTGGTCTGCTTCGACGGCCGGCCCGTGATGAAACTGAGCCCCGATAAAGTCTCCCTGCCGGGCGCCAAGCAAGTGTACCGGACCAAGCATTCCAGCGGGATGTTCGCCAAAGACATCATCGCTCTGGATGACGAAGAGCTGCCCGGCGGGCTGCCGTTGCTGGAAGAGGTCATGAAGGATGGGCGCAGGACCGGCCCTCCAACGGCACTGGAGGATGTCAGAATGCGGTTCCAAGAAGATTTTTCCGATCTAGACGAGAGGTTCAAGGTACTGAAAAATCCACCCCGTTTCCCAGTTAGCGTCAGCGGGAAACTGGAGCGCTTGACCGCCGAGGTGCGGGAAAAGGCTCTGGGCGTCAACGTCTCCGACAGCGATTGATCGACCCCAAAGTCCGCACCGTCATCAGCTAATCCGAACAAGAGGCCCATCTATCAAATGAAGATCGCCGTGTGCATGAAATACGTGCCAATCATCGCGCGTATCCAGTTCGATTACGAAGCCAAGACCATCATCCGCGAAGGCGTGCCCTCCGAGGTCAACCCGTTTGACCTCTTGGGCCTGGTGCGGGCGGTTGAATTGAAAAAATCCCCTGATGATGAGGTTGTGGTCATCTCCATGGGGCCGCCGGGGGCCAGTGAAGGGTTGACCAACTGTGTGGCATTGGGCGCCGACCGGTCGGTACTGATCACCGACCGCGCACTGGCCGGCTCCGATACGCTGGCCACTTCCCGAGCGCTGTCCCTGGCGCTCGAACGGGAGAAGCCGGACCTAATCATCTGCGGCCGCAACAGCGCCGACGGCGATACCGGCCAGGTCGGCCCGGAGATCGCGGAACTCATGGGACTGCCCCATATCAGCAGTGTCCGGAAACTGGACTTGAGCGATGACGGGAAGTCCGTGATTGCCGAACGCATCACGGACGAAGGGATCCAGACTCTGCAATGCGACCTGCCGGTCTTGGTCTGTGTGACAGAGGGGGTGGCCCCGGAGCTTTACCCCGACCGGGAACAGATGGAACGGGCGGAGGGTATCGCCGCCGAGGAAGTGACCGCCGCCGACCTGTCCTCCGATCTGAGCCAGTTTGGCTTGGAGGGCTCGCCTACGTGGGTTGATGAGATACGTCTGGTGGAACCCAACCGTCTGGGCGTCTTGCTGGAAGACGCCACTCCCGAAGAAGCAGCCAAGCAGGCCGCTGACGCCCTGCGCCAGCGTCTAGCCGAGCTGGCCGCCGCCGACTCAGCCGGTTCAGGAAAGAGCGCCGTGGCAGCGTTGCCGAGGTACCCAAATAGCAAAGACAAAAGCATCTGGGTAGTGGCCGAGACCACCAGCCAAGGCCTGGCCCACGTAACGCTGGAGATGCTAGGGAAGGTCCGCGAACTGACTCAGTTCACCAAGAGCGAGGTCGTGGCGGTGCTTATCTCTTCCAGCCCTGACGCGGCGGTTGAAGAACTTGCGACTCAAGGAGCAGACCGAGTGCTGACCATGGACAACTCGCAGCTTGGGCCGGTATTCGGCAGGGCCGTTGGCGCTTCGCTGGCTGAAGTTGTCTCCAAAGAAAACCCTTATGCGGTCCTATTCGCTGCCACCGCCGATGGCCGAGACCTGGCGTCTCGGCTGGCCGCGAGACTGGGACTGGGCCTCACCGGCGACGCCATGGACCTGGAGATTGACGCCGAGGGCCGGTTGGTGCAACTTAAACCGGCGTTGGGCGGCAACGTTGTTGCCCCCATCTTGTCGAAAACCCTGCCCAACCTTGTGACGATACGGCCCGGCTTACTCACACCCGCCGTATCTGAGCCCGGAGCTACGGCTACGGTGGAACAGATAGCTGCAGTCCCTTCCGACGGCCCGGATCTTCGGCTACTCAAAGAGGTATTCCAGGAGGACCAGGAAGGCCTTTTATTAGCCAACGCCGCGGTTGTTGTTGGGATCGGCATGGGTGTCGGCGGTCTGGAGAACGTAGCCAAGGTCCAAGAGATGGCCCGGTCCATCGGCGCAAGCATCGCCATCACTAGGGACGTGGTCCACGAAGGCTGGCTGCCGCAGCAACTTCAGGTCGGCATCAGCGGCCGGACCATCGCCCCCACGGTGTACATCTCGGTGGGTGTCCGGGGCGCGTTCAACCATACCGTCGGGCTCCAGAAAGCCGGGGTGATTATCTCCATCAACCAGAACCGCCGGGCGGTGATGTTCCGCTCCTCCGACTTCGGGATTGTCGGTACCTGGGAGGAATTCCTGCCACCATTGATCGAGGAATTGCGGCCGATATTGTTGGGGTTGCAGGAAAGCTAACCAAGAGTAGTCATATGAATAAGGTCTGGTGTAGAAATCTCATCTTCATCGTAGGCGCATTGCTCATGATTGCCTGCACTCAAGACGAGGCCACTACCACAGCGTTCCCACCGTCCAGTACTGAGATTCCGGCAACTCCAGCCGCATCCACCGCAGCGACGCAGCTGAACCCCACGTCTGCTCCCACAGACATACCTCAACCAACGGTGGTTCCAACGCCAACCATCAGACCCACCGCCCAGCCAACGCCAACCCCCGTGCCACGGCCGACGCCTCTGCCCGACGATCTGCTCCAACCTGCGGGCGCAGACTTAAACCTGCCCGAGGGGTTTAAGGCAGAGGTATGGCTCGAAGGCATCCGTTTTCCCACCGCCTTCGCCTTCGATGACCAGAACAGGCTGTACATCGCCAATGAGCTTGGCGATCTGGTCCGAGTGAACGACGCGAATTCCGGCGAGCCGCCCACCGACGTGGTGACTGTCTCCTGCGGAATAGAGGTGCCATTGGGACTGGCCTTCTTTGATGGCGCCTTGTATGTATCTAGCAGGGGCGAGATCACGAGGATCACAGACGAAGATGGTGATGGAGAACTTGATTCCTTCAAAACCATAGTCAACGACATTCCAGTGCCGGGCAATCACCAGAATAACGGCCCGGCCGTCGGCCCCGACGGCAAGCTCTACGTTCCCATCGGCTCTTCCTGCGACGCCTGCGGCGAGGAGGATGTGCGCAGCGCGTCGGTCACACGGTTCGATCTGGACGGCTCGAACCAAGAGGTTTTCGCGCGGGGGCTGCGCAACGTCTATCAATTGGCGTTCCACCCCGAGGATGGCACACTCTGGGCCGCGGATAACGGCCGCGACGATAAGGGGTATGCCGTGCCCGAGGAGTTGAACTTGGTTGTAGAAGGCGGCGCCTATGGCTACCCGGACTGCTGGGGGACCAACGGCGGACGCCGATGCGAGGGTACCATCCCACCCGTCGCGGAACTGCCGTCGCGCTCGTCGGCGGACGGCCTGGTCTTTTACACCGGGGACCAGTTCCCAAGCGAATACACCAACGACATATTCATCACGCTCTGGGGAACTGGTGACGGCTCCACCGGAAAGAACGTTGTCCGCATCGTGTTGACCAAGGTTGACGACAGGTACACCGCACGGGTCTCAAATTTCGCCACCGGCTTCAAACATCCGTTGCCGATCATCGTGGCGCCCGACGGCTCGCTGCTGATCGGAAATCATGGCGCGGGTACCGTTTTGAGGGTCTTCTACACGGGCTTTTAGGTGTGACGCCGAGGAACCTCCTGCCGTTTACTTGACACCGATTCCGCTGGACACGAAAATGGCAGAGCGTGAACCTGAGGGGCGTAAGGTTCAGAGTCCCCCAATGATTGGAGTGTCACAGAATGGATTTTGGCTACACAAAAGAGCAAGAAACCCTTCGTCAGGAAGTTGAGACATTCATCGACAACAACGTCAGTCAGGGTCTACTTGACGAGATGGAAGGCGGCGAAGAAGGGGGCCGCGGCCCCGAATACCGCGACCTGGTGAAGAAGGTCGCCGATAAGGGTTGGATCGGCATCAGTTGGCCCAAGGAATACGGCGGCCAGAGCGGCAGCCGCATCGACCAATACATCGTCGAAGAAGAGTTCATGCGGCGCGGTATCGCCGTGGGCGGCGCGGGCAGCGGAGCCCCGGCCATATTGGCCGCCGGAACCGAGGAACAGAAAGAGTTTTTCATCCCCGGCATGATCCGCGGCGACATCATCTTCGCCCTGGGCTTCACCGAGCCCCAGGCAGGGGCGGACCTGGCTGGACTGCAATGCCGGGCCGTGCGCGACGGCGACGATTTCGTGATCAACGGCCAGAAGATGTATACCTCGGCCGCCCATTACGCCTCCCACATCTACATGATGTGCCGCACCGACCCAGACGCGCCCCGGCACCGGGGCATCTCCATCTTCCTGGTTCCCATGGACACGACGGGAATCACCGTGCGGCCGCTGTGGACGATCCAGAGCGACCCGCCGGCCCCACCGGGCACCACCTACGGAATGGTCCGCACCAACGAAACTTTCTTTGAGAACGTGCGTATTCCCGCGTCCTGCATGCTGGGCGAGGAGAACGGGGGTTGGTACGTGGGCGCCATGGGCCTGAACCTGGACCGCGTCGGCGCCAGCCGGTATCTGATCTCGGTCCGCCGCGACGAGGACATCGTCAACTGGGTCAAAGAGAACGACTTTGCCGGAAATTCCCCGGCAGACAACCCGGCGGTCCGCGACAAACTGGCCGAACTGTGGACCGAAGCCCAGGTCTGCCGCCTGATGACCATGCGCAGTATGTCGCTGGTAAACCGGGGCGACACCTTCACCTATGAAGGCGCCGCTGAGAAGGTCTGGGCGCCGGAACACGGCGTGAAGACCACCGAGGCCATCTCTCAGATTCTAGGACCCTATGCGCAGTTGCTGCGGGGCTCTGAAGAGGCCATCGAGGACGGATTGTACGCCCACAACCTGATGGGTTCTTTCCAGTCGGGGATCAACCACGGCAGCGTGCAGATCATGCGCGACCAGATGGCCCGCCGCGGCCTAGGCCTACCCCGAGGCTAGCGGTACAACCGCGGTTATTACGCTGCGCGCGGAACCCAGAAATCATTCAGCCGGTACGTCATTTGGCGTATCCGAAAAGTAAATCAAGGATAACCATGGATATATTGCCCTCTGAAGAAGAACAGATGATGAAGAATGTGGCCCGGGAGTTTCTGGAAGCGGAGATCTCCACGGCCATGGTCCGCGAGATGGAACTGGACGAATTGGGCTACCCGCCCGCTCTCTGGAAACAGATGGCGGACCTGGGGTGGCTGGGTCTGGCCCTTCCCGAGCAGTACGGCGGCCAGGGACTGCCCCTAGCTTACATGGGACTGATCTTAGTGGAAGCCGGCCGGGTCTTGGCGCCGGTCCCCCTGCACAGCACCACAGTAGCCGCATTAACCATCGCCATCGATGGCAGCGAACAGCAGAAGCAGGACATCCTGCCTGCGGTCTCCGACGGCGGTATGGTGATGACCTGGGCGGTGGCTGAGCGCGACCCTCGGCTGATTCCCGAAGCGATGACCTTGGAAGCCAAGGCCGACGGCGACGGGTGGGTGTTGAACGGCACCAAGATGTTCGTCGATAACTTCATCGTGGCCCAGCGCTGTTTGGTGGCCGCCCGGACCTCTCCGGCATCGGACGCGAACCAGGGTATCTCATTGTTCCTGGTGGACCCTAATGGCACCGGTGTATCCCAGACCGCGCTCCTGACTCTGGCCAAAGACAAGCAGAGCCGGGTGGATTTCAAGGACCACCGTATCGAAGGAGCGGCCCTGGTGGGGGAGTTGAACGAGGGGTGGCCCATCGTCGAAGCGATGCTGGACCGGGCAACCGCGTTCCTGTGCTGCCAGATGGTCGGCGCGGCCCGGAAAGACGCCGAGATGGCCATCGAATACGCCAAGAACCGAGTGGCCTTCGGCCGGCCCATCGGGTCCTTCCAATCGGTGCAGCACATGCTGGCCGACATGATCCTCCATGTCGACGGTGGCGAGATGCTGACCTTTGAATCCCTGTGGAAGATGGACCAGGACCTACCCGCCTCGGTCGAAGTGTCTCAAGCCAAGGCCTTCTGTAACGAGAAGTGCGAGTCGGTGGTGCGCACATCCCAGGTGATCCACGGCGGCATCGGCTTCATGATGGAATTCGACCTGCACCTATGGTTCCGCCGTGTTACCGCGTGGACCATGCGCTTGGGCACGACGTACGACCACCGGGCACGGATCGCGGCGGCCCTTCTGGACGTCCCAGGCAAGGTCCGGTTGGGGATGCCCCTGCCCACGGCGGTTTAGCCTCATCCCCTCCAGTTCACAGATAAGACCACGGGCCGCCGATGCAATGAGCGGCTACGATTATGGAGAGTGACCAATGGCCAAAGATGTCGTTTGCGGCAAGGAGATAGACGAAGAGCAGGCGCGCGCCGAGACCTCGCAGACCTCTCACGGCGCCACGGAAGTGGACCCTAATCAGGGGACCCGTATATTCCACGACGGCCAGTGGCTGTATTTCTGCGGGCTGGACTGCCGGGGCAAGTTCCTGGCCAGCCCGGACAAATTTCTAAGTTAATCTCAGTGGACTGAACCCAGTCCTAAACCATCGCTGTGTGGAGAAGACTATGCCGGACGCCATAAAACTAGACCCCAAGAAGACCGCCTTAATCATCATCGATATGGTGAACGCCATCGCCAAGGGGGGCCCCGGTCCCGACTACACGTTGCCCGATAACCGCAAGGACATCGTGGCCAGCTTCCAGAAGATGATTGCCCATTGCCGCAAGGTCGGCACTCCCCTCATCTACATCACCACCCACCGCAGGGCCGACAATGCCGACGCGCCTAAGACCATCTCCGACATCGGTGGCGGCGGCGGCAATCCCATGCTGCCCGGCACACCCGCGGTGGAAGTGATCGATGAATTAGCCATGCAGCCAGAGGATTTCCTGTTGGTGAAACCTCGGTTCAGCGCTTATTACGGCACGAACTTAGACCAGATACTGCGCCATCTGGGCACCGAGACGATCTTGGTGGGTGGAATCTCCACTCAGCGGAGTGTTGAAGGGACCGCCCGCGACGCCAAGAACCGGGATACCCAATGCGTGGTGGTCAGCGACTGCTGCACCGCCGGCGAGGTCGATGTCCACGAGATGACCGTCAACCACGTCCTCCCTCTACTGGTCCGCGTCCGAAATACCGATGAGACCATCTCGGCTCTGAGCTAGGCCGAAACATCCGTAGGCGCGGGTTTTTAACCCGCCATTTCTCACATGATCCAACTTTCTAGTTATTGGCGTGGTTCCTTCTCCCTCCCAGAAGGAAAGTTGGGTCTGACGATGTTGAAACTCTCGACAAAGTCGGAAATGCGGGTTTCTTGCCGGTGTCCGGTTCTGGTGCGAGTGGTCTTCCGGCGATGTCAGGTGAATTGCGCTAAGCTGTCGCCCTCACCCTAACCCTCTCCCAGAGGGAGAGGGGACTCTTGGTGCGTTCTACGCTTTTAGAATGCGAGAATGATGGCTCAGGAATTAACCATTAAAAAGGCCCCTTCCATCCGGAAGGGGCCTTTTTCTGTTACGCCAGTTTAACTGCCTAGTCGTCGTAGGGTTTTAACTTTATCTCGTGCAGGGCTGGGATGACCTCTTTGCCCAAAAGCTCGATGGAGCGCATGGTGTCAGAGTGCTTCATGGCGCCCTCATTGCCGTAGATGTGGAGGTAGCCGGGGCTCAGACGCTCGATGATCTCGGAAAACTTCCTGGTGACGGTCTCGGGGCTGCCAACGATGATGTTGTTGACCGCCTGGAGCTCTTCGTAGGTCGTCGGGTTGCCGAACTCGGAGGAGCCGGTGCCCAGGGCCGGCCGGGTGCGTTTCACTTCCACCGCGCGGCGGGACTGGTAACCGGGCGGGTCGTTGTGCTCTCTGGGGCCTTTCTGCCGGTGGTCCGCGGTCCACATGAACTCACGGCCGATCTCGATGGCCTTCTCATCTGTGTCCGCCACCACGCAACGGAGTAGGTACCCGAAGTGCTCCGGGCCGGCCTTGTAGCCAACCTCTTTGGCGGTGTCGATGTAGATCTGCTTCAACCACTCGGTGGTTTCAACCAGGGCGCCCAAGTTCATGTAGGGGTGGCCGTGGGTCGCCGCCCAGACCACACTCTCTGGGCTGCCGGTGCCGGGGAACCAGATGTCGGGCCGTGGGGTTTGCATGGGTTTCACCCACGGGTTAACGACCCGGTACTTGTAATATTTGCCTTCATACCGGAAGGGACCTGGGTCGGTCCAGCACTTGATGATCAGGTCGTGCGCCTCTTGGAACCGGGCGAAGTTTTCAGTTGGGTCTTGCCCGGACAGCAATGTCTCCACGGCGGTGCCACGCACGAATCCGGAGATGATGCGGCCGCCTGAGTAGCAGTCCAGCATGGCGATCTCTTCGGCCATGCGTATGGGGTCTCCCACCGAGATGACGTTGCCAAGAATCGCAATCTTGACCTTCTTCGTCAGCTTGGCGATGACGGCGGCGTCCAGGTTGACGGCCGGTTTCATGCACCAGTATGAAGCGTGATGCTCGTTGGTCATGATGCCGTCGAATCCGACTTCATCGGCCAGTTGGTATTGCTCATGGTATTGGTTGTAGAGGACCGATGCTTTTTCCGGGTCGAAATACGTGTTGGGGAAGCCGAGGCGGCCTGAGTCGTATTTCTTTAGGTCCTCTTCCCCGACGTGCCCGTAAGGCTGTTCGGAGAACCAGTAGATCTCAGGGTGTTCCGTGGGGCGTTTTAGCTGGTCAACCATTTGTTCCTCCTCGCGCTGCCGTTGTTACGAGGGGGATTATAGTCAATGAGAATTCTAGTGGCAACTATGTATTTGAATAAGTGTTGTCGGATTCGGGAATCAGAGGTAATAGTGGGGCCTAGACTTCGATATTTCGGAGGAACAGCACCCGGAGTTTACTTTGGGCGACGCGAATGGGATAGTCCATTCGGTACTCTAGCCCTTTTCCAGCCTAGGCTGGATAAGGAAATCCAAAAAATTTAAAGGGCATAAAGCTTGGCCGCGCCCCCGCCGCCGGGCCGACCGCCGGCCGCTTAACGCCGGGCGCGCTTCAGGTTCTGCTTCAGTCCGTTTCGCTTGCGCGGTTCCGCATTGATGCGCGCCACGAATTCTTCAGTGGTCTCGACTTTCTTTTCCCGCTTGACCCTGGGCTTGGACCGAACCATTTTGATTGCTCCCTCCGTCCGAAAGGACAGGAATAGTTGTGTCTGGATGTTGGGAGTCGTTTCCAGGCTGACCCGTAAACGGCTCTTGCCAACTATACACCAAACGGACCTTTCAGACCTTATTCATCTCTACCGTGAATACAAAAAGGGAGTCCCGATACGATCGGGACTCCCTTTTTTGCCTGCTGTTTTATGAAGAGCTAGTTGGGGGTCACCGCGATGGAGCGGATCTCTCCGAACTCTTTCTTTAGCTTGGTCCAAGTATCCCCGCCGTCTGTGCTGACGTAGACGTAGCCGAATAGCGTGGCTGCAACCACGACATTGGGAATCTCCGGGTTGTTTCCCAGCCAGTAGACCACCGAATTGGGCTCAACGGGGAGCTCGACCGGTGCCCAGTTCTTGCCGCCGTCCACGGTGCGCTGCACGCAGCCGACCACGCCCGGAATGAAGTCGCCGTTGCCGACGAACATCACATCGGGGTTGTCGGGTTTAACGATCATGCCGCGGCAGTAGGAACGGACATCGTCGGGATTGAACTTAGGGAAGTAGTGGTAGTCCCAGCTCTCGCCCTCGTCGTTGCTGGTGGCGAAACCGAAGGGGCTGGTGCAATACACCGCCGAGTCTGTGATGGCCATGCCGTGGATGTCGCCGTGGAACGGGTCCGGGCCCAGTTCGGGCAGGTGAGTCCAATTGTCGCCGCCGTCCATGCTCTTGTAGACGCCGTCAACTTCGATGCCGGCCCAGATGGTGTTGCTGTCTCTGGGGTCGACGATCATGTTGGTGGTGCGGGGTGTGCCGATGGGGCATTCCATGGTGACGCCCATGTCTAATTTGTCCCAGGTCTTGCCGCCGTCCCGGGAGCGGAAGCCCTCGGGACGGGTGCCGGCGAAGATAGTGTCGGTGTGGGCCGGGTCCACGGCCACTGACCAGACCTGCAGGTCGCCGATGGGCGAGTCCACGGTCTCCCAGTTGACGCCGTTGTCGTCACTGCGGAAAAGCCCCAGACCGTCGGAGCCGGCCAGGATGCGATGCGGGTTGTCGGGATAGGTGCGCAGGGCCCTTATGCTGGACTCTGAAGGAATCGGGTTTCGAATCTTCGTCCAAGTCTCGCCGCTGTCTCCGCTTACGTTCATTCCTTGACCGATAGTGCCGACCAAGATCGTGAAATTGTCTGCCATGGTGCGTCCTCCTAATTTCCGGCTACGTTCCGGATGTGTATTCGGGGATTGGCCGCCAGAGAAATTCTTGTGCCTATAATAGCCCCGGCGCGACGAAAATGCCAGCGACAACGGCGTCTCCGCTTTGCGATTTTAACGGCGCGTCAATATCGGAGGTCAGGCCGTTGACACTGGCACTTACACCCCGTCAAAATGGTTATGAAATACCATTGATTACGGTAGGAGTATCGAGATGGCCCAAACACAAGTTGCCAACTACACGATGGAAGCCTTCGTTGAGGACGTCAACGAAGTCTTCAGGAACGAGGCGGACCCTCATATGCAGGCCAAGAAAGTGTCCGCTCACCTGAAAGACTTGCTGGCGGTTCCCGGTTGGGTGGAAGAGAAGCTTGAGCTTGCGGAAGAGGGCGGTTTCGGCCGGTTCTCCCTCCATCTGGACGAAGAGTCTGGTCACCCTGGTAACGGCTGGTGGCTGATGGTCTCGGTGCAGAAACCCGGCCAGGACAACCTCCCCCACGACCACGGCAACACCTGGGTTGTCTACGGTGTTTACAAAGGAGCCATCCGCCAGCGCAAGTGGCGCTGGGCATTCCCTGGTGAGGGAGTGGACCATGCCCAGATCAGGGAAAGCGGTCATTTCACCCAGCACGACGGCGACGTGGCCTACTTCCTGCCCGGCGAGATTCACGACACCCTCAACGTCCAAGAAGAGGGCCGTTCGTTGGTGGTGCGCCTAGAGTCCCAGAAGCTGGACCGGGTAACCCGCTTCCAGTATGACCCCGCAGCCGGGACCATGAAGGTCATGGACCGGTAAGACCGGCGCAGACCGTAGCTGAAACTAGAGCCCCCGTCCTTTCGCTGAAGGACGGGGGCTCTTTTTCTGTCTTAGACCAGTGGATACTTACTGAGCGGCCGGTGTTCTCAGAGAGTCATCTACGACCGCTGGCAGCTTCATGGTGAAAGTGAACCCTTTACCGGACTCGCTTTCCACGAGCACCGTACCACCCATCATCTCGCAGAAATGGCGGGTTATGGCCAATCCCAAGCCCGTGCCGCCAAAGCGCCGTGTGGTTGACGCTTCCGCCTGGGCGAATGCCTCAAATAAGTGTCCCATCTATTCGTCGGTCATGCCGATACCCGTGTCCGCCACTGCAAAATTTATCCATTCCTGGCCGTCTTCGGTATCCCGGCTGACCGTCAAAGAGATCGTCCCCTGCTCGGTGAATTTGCTGGCGTTGCTGAGCAGGTTGAACAGGCATTGCCTAATCTTGGTGGTATCGGCATGGATGGACCCGACTGAGTCTGGGCAATCGATCTTCAAGGAGTTGGAGTTTGTTTCCACCAGGGCTTGCATCGTCGTCGCCACGTCCTGAATCATCGGCTCAACGGGGAACGTCCCCAGGTAGATATCCATGGCGCCTGCCTCGATCTTTGAGATGTCCAAGACATCGTTGATCAGACCAAGCAGGTGTTTCCCGGCGCCGTTGATACGCTCTAGGTCTTCCTCGAATTCTTCGGTTTGAAGGTCTTCAGCCTCTTCCTGGAGCATCTCGCTGTAGCCGATGATGGCGTTCAGCGGGGTGCGCAGTTCGTGGCTCATGTTGGCCAGGAATTGGCTCTTGGTGCGGTTGGCTTCTTCGGCATCTTCCCTCGCCTGTTCTGTCTCCTCAATCAACCGGGCGTTGCTAATGGCCACGGCGGCGCTATCGGCCAGGTTCTGAAGAAGTTGAATCTCTCCGTCGGTAAAGTCATGAGGTTCGAAGAACAAGATGTTTAGAACGCCGTATGTCTTCCCCCGAATGATTATTGGAACCGACGCGGCGCCGCTGACCCCCGCATCTTGGGGGCGCGGCCTCGCTGTCCGTGCCGGAACGGGCGATCGATGAATCAGAAAATCGGTCCCTTGTCCAGACGGGTTTGCGCTGCTCGAAAGCGCCTCCGGGTGTGCCGAATCCCGGTTTGAAGAATAGAGAGTCGACCATCGATGATAAGAAGTTGTAGGTCTTGATGGCCACCAGACCGCCCCGGTCCGAATCATACTCGAAGATCGCCGAACCTTGGCAGCCCAGCAGCTCCACCGCCCTTGCCGAGATCAATTCCAGCAAGCTGTCCAACTCGTGGTTGGATGCCAATTGGTTGGTTACTTCATAGAGTTGGGTGGCCTGCCGCTCTCGGTCCTCCGCCTCGTTCAAGAGCCGGGCCTTCTCCAGAGCTAGCGACGCCTGGTCGGCGAAGGCGGACAAGAGGGAGACTTCGTTGTCGGTGAATCGGCGTCCGTGGGTTTCGTCCGAACACATCAGGGTGCCTATTGACTGGCCATTTGCCAGTAAGGGAACTATAACCACCGCTTCAGGGTCACGTCCTTGTTCTGCCATGAATTGAATTGCTCTTGGCACAAGCATCTGTGCCGCAGCTTTGCCATGCAATGGTTTCTTGGTAGCCATCACATGCCCCGCCAGACTCGTCCCTTCTTCCACTTTGAGGGTTGCACCAGCTTCCATCAAACGACCCGCTGCGGGGCCCGTTGCGACCCGGACCACTAACGCGCCTCCCTCCAAAAGCCTTATGTTGCAGAAAGATGTGCCAAGTAATCGGGCCGACTCATTCACGATCAGGTCCAGGACTTCTTCGGTGTCGTGGGCTCCGGCTAGCAAGTTGGAGACCCGGTAGAGCGCGTCCGAACGTTCTTTCTCGGTTTCCGCGCGTTCCTTCTCCCGTTCCGCCTCGTTCAGAAGCCGGACTTTCTCCAGCGCCAGCGACGCTTGGTCGGCGAAGGCGGTTAACAGGGAAACCTCATCGTCTGTGAAACGGCGTATACGCTTGTCAAACACGACCAAAACGCCTATTGACCTGTGATTCGCCAACAGTGGAATCAAAGCCCCGGCTTTGAAACCATGTTTTTGCTGAGTGAGACGACCGGCGGGAGTTATCAGCTTTTCGCCCGACAGGTCATCAAATACCAATGGGTTTTTGGAGGCCATCACATGACCCATCGCAGACGCACCTACTCCGACGGAGAGAGTCGGTTGAGATTCGGCGCTATCGGCAAGGTAACCGGCTACAGAATCTGTACCGGCGCTAGGCACCAATACGCCTCACTCCAACAACCTAATAAATGCGGAATCCGTACCCAGGAGCCGTGCGGCCTCGTTCACGATCAGGTCCAGAACTGCACCCGTATCATGGGCGCCTGCCAGCAGATTTGAGACCCGGTACAGCGCATCCGAGCGTTCTTTCTCGCGCTCCGCCTCGTTCAGGAGCCGCGCTTTCTCCAGGGCCAACGACGCTTGGTCGGCGAATGCAGTTAACAGAGAGACTTCGTCTTCGGTGAAGCGGCGGACGCGCGTGTCCATCAATCCGAGCGCGCCGAGAGGTCGGCCATTGGCCAAGAGTGGGACAGCAACGGCACTTCGGAAACCATATTCCCGGTTCAAGGCCCGCGTTTCCGTGGACTTAAACTCCCATTCCTGTATCTCCTCAATGATTAGAGGTTTCTTGGTGGCCATCACGTGTCCCATTGGGGTTGTGCCTTCTCCATTTTCAATCGACGTTGGGAGACCGGCAAAAAACCCCGCAGCGGCCTCCGTGGCGACGCTGGTCGTCAATTCGCCGTCTGCTACCAATCGAATGAAACCGGCATCAACCCCCCAAGCCTCGCAGCCTCGTGCACAATCAGGTCCAGCACTTCGTCCGTGTCGTGGGCTCCGGCAAGCAGATTGGAAACACGGTACAGCGCATCCGAGCGTTCTTTCTCTCGCTCTGCCTCGTTCAGCAGCCGCGCTTTCTCCAGCGCCAACGATGCTTGGTCCGCGAAGGCTTGCAAAAGGGAAACCTCATCTCTAGTGAAGCGGCGGATTCGCTTGTCCAGCACTACCAGAACGCCAATCGAGCGGTCGTTGGCCAGTAGTGGGACTAGAACTGATGCCTTAAGGCCGTGTTTTTGGAGGGCGGAGAGTAGTGCTGGATACATCATTTCTCCCTCCGCCACGTCCTCCATCACCAAGGGTTTCTTGGTGGACATCACCTGGCCCGCTGGGTGCGTGTCTTCCCCAATTCCGACTACGGGACTAAGTTCAGCAAGAAAGTCAGCCGCGCCTTCTGTAGCAACGCTGGACACCAACTCATTTCCGTCCAACAGTCGAATATAGGCGGCGTGCGTATTTACGAGCCTAGTTGCCTCGTTCACGATCAAGTCCAGCACTTCGTCCGTGTCACGGGCGCCGGCCAGGCGGTTGGAGATCTCTTGAAGCGCGATCGAGCGCTCCCGTTCGAGCTCCAATTCTTCAAGCAGCTGTTTCTTGGTTTTGCGCTGGTCATTCATGCGGTATCTGCCTTGAAAGTTACCGGCATTATGACACGATTCAGTGAGATTACGCAGAGGTCGCGATGGGCATGAATCTGAAGCCCTGATGTGAAGACAACACACTCAATCTAGATTCCGGCCTGCGTCGGAAAGATGCCTACTCCACCGTCTTTCCAGCGAAAGCTGGAATCCAGGATACGCTCCCGGATGACAAATGGTTTACTCAACCAATCTGGATTCTGGCTTTCGCAAGAATCACGGTGGCGGGCATTACGCGCAACTACTATGGTTGGCTGGCTTTTAACGGAGGGTAGACCACGAAAATTCTAAGTCTTGCTCGCGCCCATCTCCGCCCGCAGTTTCTCCGTAGCAGACACGTCCAACGCCAAGGTTTTTGGGTCCACCACCACGCCGTATTCGCGGCGCACGTAGTCTGGAGTCAGCTTCTCTTGCTCCACGTCGTCGGCCACGGCGTACATCTCCCGTTCCAGGGGGTCTCCGTAGCCGCCCGCGCCGGCCTGCACCACTCGGTACAGGTCGCCCTTCTTCAGTTGCCGGAGGGTCTTGCCGGGGAGTTTTTCTTCCCTGTCGGTACCGGGATTCAGGTAGTTCTCGGTGGGGGTGCCCGGTTTGCCGCCCATGACGCCCCAGGGCGTGAAGTCGGAGCGGTCGGAGCGTAGCTGGAAGGTGGCCTCTTCGGCCAGGAGCCGGAACTCGCGTTCGATGCCGAGCCCGCCCCGGTATTTGCCGGCGCCGCCCGTGTCGGGCACGAACCCGTAGCGCTCCACCAGCAGGGGCTGCTCCGATTCGATGCTCTCGATAGGGGTGTTGGCCATGTTCAGGATGGGAGCGGCCAGGCCGTCGGCCCCGTCCAGGTTGGGTCCGCCGCCCCGGGGTCCGTCGTTGGCGAACTCCAGGTACACCCAGGCCTTGCGGTTGGGGTGGTAGCCGCCCCAACTGACTCCGATCTCACCGCCACCCCAGGCCGCGGGCACCTTGCCGGGCATCGCCTGGGCCATTGCCCCGAAGATGGTATGGCAGATGCGGAAGCCGGCCAGTCCCCGGGCCGCCACCGGCGCTGGGTGCTGTGGGTTGACGAAACAGCCTTCCGGGGCCGTGATGTTGAAGGGCCTAAAGAAGCCGCTATTGGATTGTATCGCCGGGTCGATGAGGCACTTCATCACGGCGTAGACGTTGGACTTGGTATAGGCGAAGTTGGGATTTATGGAACCCTTGGCCTGGGGCGATGTGCCTTCGAAGTCAACGAAGAACTCTCCGCCCTCGATCTTGACCTTGGCGTGGATGGCGATGGGCTCAGGGTCGATGCCGTCGTTGTCGATGTAATCGGTGAACTCCCACTCACCCTGGGGCAACAGTTCGATCTCGGCCCTAGCCAGTCGCTCGGTTGTGTCCAAAATGTCGGTCATGTAGCTCTTGATCTCTTCCAGGCCGTAGTCGTCCACTAGCCGGAGGAAATCCCGTTCGCCGAACCGCACCGCTGCCAGCAACGCCTGGACATCGCCCAAGACCTTGTCAGGCACCCTGACGTTCTTCTCAAGGATGCGCCAGACGGCTTTGTTCAGCTCGCCTTTCTCATAGAGTTTTATCGGAGGGATTATCAGTCCTTCCTGATATATCTCGGTGTTGTCGCAGGCGTTGCCGCCGGCCACGCGGCCGCCGATGTCAGTCTGGTGGCCGATGCAGCAGCTCCAGCCGATCAATACATCGTTCTTGAAGATGGGTTTGAATAGGAAGATGTCGGGCAGGTGGCTGGCGCCTTCGTAGGGGTCGTTATTGGCGAAGATGTCACCGGGTAGCACATCGTCGCCAAAGGCGTTCATTACGCCCTCCAGCGCCGGCGCCATGGAGCCCAGATGGGGTGGCAGAGTCAGACCCTGGGCAACTTGCAGTCCCTCGGCGTTAAACAGAGACGTAGAGAAGTCCATGCCGTGCTTGATCACCGCCGACCGGGCTGTGCGCACCACCGTGAGCGCCATGGTGTCGGCGATGCTCATCAGCGCGTTCTTGATGACTTCTCTGGTGACCGGGTCGGTGACCTGTTGCATCAGGGGCTCCTTCAGCCTTTACATTGACATGGTTTCGATGGTGTTGTGTTCTGAAGATTACCAGGGCGGGTTGAAAACCCGCGCCTACGACGTCAATCGTTCGGCCCCTATTTGGCCTTTTGCAGGATTATGTTGCTCCATTGGTCGGTGGTGGCGTTCCAGCCGGAGGGGACCACGGTGGTGGAATCGTATTCCTCCACGATCAGCGGGCCCTCGGACGTTGCTCCGGCCAGGGACCCGCGGTCGATCACCGGGACGCTGGCCCAGCCCCGGTTGGGGCCGAAGTAGACATCCCGCTGTGTTTTTACGGAGCTATTGGTTGGCGCCGGCAGCTCCAGCCGCTCAGGCATCCGCGGCGTCTCCGGCAGACCGCGGGCTATGACCCTAACGTTGACCAGTCGGTACCCGGTGCCCGGACTGTTGTACCCAAAGCTGCGGTCGTGTTCTTGATCGAAGGCCGCGATCACGTCGTCTACGGTTTGCCGGTTTACCTGGTCTCCGGGGAAGGGGACGGTCAGATCGGAGACCTGCCCTTCGTATTTCATGTCCAACTGGGTCACGATCTCGTGGCGGTTGTCGTCGAACCCTTCCGCCCGAAGTTGGCTTCGCCCCTGCTCCCAAAGGTTGTTGAGCAATGCGGCTAAATCATTTATGTCAAGTTCATCAAACGTTTTGAAGTAGGTCTGGACGAAGTGGTGTTCTACGTCCGCCACCAAGAGGCCGAACGAACTGAACACGCCCGGGAAGGGCGGGACCACCACTCGGGAGATATCGAGCATCTCGGCCAGGCCCACCGCGTGCACGGGGCCACTGCCGCCGAAGGCGATCAGATCGAACCGCCTGGGGTCGCGGCCCCGTTCGCTGGAGACCGCGCGCAGGGCACGGCCCATATTGGAATTGACCAACGTGTGAATGCCGTAGGCCGCCGCCACATCGGACATCTCAAGGGGATGGGCCACGTTGTCGGATACGGCCTTTTGGGCCAGGTCGGCGTCGATCTCAAATTCGCCGGCCAGCAGATGGGTCTGGTTCAGGAACCCCAGCAGTACGTTGGCGTCGGTGACGGTGGCGTCCTGACCGCCCAGCCGGTAGCAGGCCGGTCCGGGGAAGGCCCCGGAGCTCTGGGGGCCAACGCGCAAAGAGCCGCTACGGTCAACCACGGCGATGCTGCCGCCCCCGGCGCCCACTTCGGCCAGGTCGATGGCCGGCACCCGCAGGATGTGACCTGAGCCACGAAGCAGCCGGTGGCCCACGCTGATCTCGCCGCCCACCTCGTATTCAGGGGCCTGCAGCATCTCGCCTTCCTCGATGATCGACGCCTTGGCGGTGGTGCCGCCCATGTCCAGGGTCATCAGGTTTGGCATGTCCAGCCGCTTGCCCAGGTGATAAGCGCCGACCACTCCTGCGGCCGGCCCTGACTCGATGCAGTAGACCGGGCGTTGCTTGGCAATATCGGCGGTGGCCAGTCCTCCGTTGGACTGCATCACGGTCAACGGCACTTGGACGCCCATCTCAGTCAGCCCGTCGGTGAGCTGGGTCAGGTAGGTTTCCACCACCGGACGGACGTAACAGTTGATGACCGTGGTGCTGGTGCGTTCGTATTCTTTCATCTCGGGCAACAGTTCCGAGGAGATCGTCAGGTTCACCCCCGGCGCTTTCTCGGCCAATACTTGGGCGATATACTGCTCGTGTTCTGGGTTGGCGTAGGAGTGGAGCAGGCAGACGGCCACCGATTCAACACCGTTGTCCAAAACGTACTGCACGGCCCGGTCTACGTCGGCCTTGTTGAGAGGCTTCAGCACTTCGCCCTTGAAGTTCAGGCGCTCGCCGACTTCCAGACGGAACTGGCGCTTGACTAGGGGCGGAGGTTTTTCGTATTCAAGGTCATAGAGCCGGGGGATGCGGTTGCGGCGGAACTCCAGGATGTCCCGAAACCCCTCAGTGGTAATCAGGGCGGTCTTGGCGCCCTTCTGCTCAATGATGGCGTTGGTGGCCACGGTGAACCCGTGGCTAACTTCAGACACCATCTCGGCGGTGATTCCCAACTCCTCGACACCGTTCTTGATGCCTGCCAAGACAGCTTGGCTGTAATCGTCGGGAGTGCTGGCGATCTTACGGGCCAATACCTGGCCGTCGTCGCCCAGGAACACGATGTCTGTAAATGTGCCGCCAATATCTACGCCGACGCGGAACTTCTGCACGTGGTTACTCGCAATCTATCGATTATAGGGCATGATACTTTGGCGGGAATTCGGTGGCAAGGGCGGTATGCTGTAAATCAGGTCCGGTCGGGGCTGGGTGGCGATCTGCCAGTCGCCTGCTGCAGTTGCACGGCGGTGTTGATCATGGCCATGTGGGAGAACGCTTGTGGGAAGTTGCCCAGCATTTCGCCGGTGTTTGCGTCGAACTCTTCGCTGAGCAGCCCCAGGTCGTTGGCGCAACCCATGGCTGCGTCGAAAAGCTGACGCGCTTCGTCCACTTCCCCGAGCTTGATCAGGTTATCCGCCAGCCAGAAGGTGCATATCGTGAAGGACCCTTCGGTCCCGCCGAGCCCGTCGTCGAAATTGGTGTAGCGGAAAACGAACCCCTGCTCGCTGGTTAACTCGGTCTGAATGGCCCGTATCGTGGACTTCATCTTGGGGTCGGTGGCCGGGATGAACCCCACCAGGGGCAACATCAGGTTGGCGGCGTCCAGATTGTCGTTGTCATAACATTGGACGAACGCCTGCCGTCCCGACGAGAATCCCCTTTCCATGACCTCGTTCCGGATCTCTTCCCGCACCTTTCTCCAGAGGTCGATGTCGCCCGGCAGCCCCAGGTCGGTGGCGGCTTTGACGGCCCTGTCCATGGCCACCCAGCACATCACCTTGGAGAATACGAAATGCTGCTGGCCTCCCCGGGTCTCCCAGATGCCTTCGTCCGGCTCTTTTCAGTGGGCCATGGCGAAGTTCACCACCCGCCGCAGGTACTCCCAATATTCCGGGTCGACCGCGCCGCCGAACTTCCGGAAGATGTGGGCGGAGTCCATGATCTCGCCGTAGATGTCCAGTTGGAACTGGGAGTAGGCGCCGTTCCCGATGCGCACCGGCCGGGAACGTTGGTATCTGTCCAATTCCGGGATCTCAATCTCGGTTAGACGGCGTTCGCCGCCCAACCCGTACATCACTTGGAGGTCCCGCGCCCGGCCTGAGGTGCTCCATTCCAGCCAGTCTTTGAAGGCCCTGGCCTCTGCGGTGTAGCCGATGATCGACAGGGCGTAGAGTGCGAAGGTGGCGTCCCTGATCCAGGTGTACCGGTAGTCCCAATTACGCGCGCCGCCGATGGCCTCGGGCAGCGAAGTGGTCGGCGCGGCCACCAGCCCGCCGGAAGGAGCGTAGGTCAGGGCCTTGAGCGTTAGTGCGCTGCGGAGGACCGCTTCCCGGTGCTCACCCTGGAAGGTGCATTGGGCCGACCAGGCCTCCCAGAACGCCGTGGTGTCCGCAGGTTCCTTCTCCAACTCATCCGGCGTCAAGGGTTCCGACCGGTGGGAGAAAGAAATTTGGTTCGAAACGGTCGCGTAAAGCTTCTCACGCTCAAAGATGGCGCCGCGGACCCGGAACCCGTCGTTCAGCACCGATAGCGGGGCCGAGCAAAATACCGAGACCGCATCTGCCCCGCCATGGGCCATCCCTGTCCTGGGGCAGCTGAGCGAGGCGTGGGGTACGATGATCCCATAGTCGAATCTGGGGTAACAGTCCATCTCGAAGTCCAGCCGGCCCTGGGTGCAATGGAGGATGCGCACCATCCGCTGGAAATCGGTGACCTCCAGGGGCTCCCTGGGCCGGGGCGTATGGCGGTGGACCGGCATGAAATCGATGAGCGCCCCGGAGCCGGTGCTGGTAGTGAAACTGGTCTCGAGGATATTGGTGTTTGGCCGATACTGGCGGCTGGACTCGCCTATATTGACGGGCGCAAGCTTTAAGAAACCGCCCTTATCGGAATCCAAGATCCGGCTGAACAACGCGGCCGAATCGAACCTGGGGATGCAGCACCAGTCGATGGAGCCGTCTATCCCGACCAAGGCCGAGCCGTGCATATCTCCGATCAGCCCGTATTCATGTATCGGGTTGTAGGTCACGAGCGATCGTCCAATCAAACGCCTAGTGCTGCCAATCGCGGTGCAGCCAGTCGTGTCCGTATTTGGCCAAGAACCGGTCCGCCTCATCAGGGCCTTTGCTTCCGATGGCGTAGCCGGCTGGGAGCGGGGCATCGGACGCGGCCAACCCTTGAATGATGGGATCCATGATCTCCCAGGCCTCTTCGATCTCATCGCTGCGGATGAACAGTGATGCATCTCCGTTCATCGCGTCCAGCAGCAGGCGCTCGTAGGCGTCGGGGATGTCCTGGCCACCGAACGAATCGTCATAGTGAAATTCCAGGTCCACCGGCTTGAGTCCCATCTTCTCGTCGGGAGTCTTGGCCTGGAACTCGATGTGCAATCCCTCATCGGGTTGCACCTGGATGGCCAAGATGTTTGGGCCGATCTCCTGTTGAAACATCAGGTGGGGCGGTCTTTTGAATTGGATCACGATCTCGGTGCGCTTGTCGTCCAGGGCCTTGCCCGACCGCAGGTAGAATGGCACTCCCTGCCACCGCCAATTGTCGATGTCCATCCGTACTGCCGCATAGGTGGGCGTTCGCGAGTCCGAGGGCACGCCCTTCTCCTCCAAGTAACCGTCGTACTGAGCGTGAACTGCGGTCTCAAGGGCCGATTCGCGGCTGACACGGCGAATGGCGTTAAGAACCTTGACCTTTTCGTTACGCAGCAGGTCGGCCTGGAAATTGGAGGGCGGCTCCATGGCAACCACGGTCAGCAGTTGCAGCAAGTGGTTCTGGAACATGTCGCGGAACACGCCTGCTCGGTCGTAGTACCCTGCCCGGTCGGATAAAGACACCGTCTCCGAGACGGTTATCTGGACATTGTCGATGTAGTTCCGGTTCCAAACGGGCTCGAATATCGTGTTGGCGAACCGCAACACCAGCAGGTTCTGGACGGTTTCCTTCCCCAGATAGTGGTCGATACGGAATACTTGGTCTTCGGAAAACACCGAATGGATGGACTTATTCAGTGCCTGGGCCGAGGACAAGTCGGACCCGAAAGGCTTTTCGATGATCACCCGGCGCCAGGCGCCCGCGGCACCGGCCATTCCAGCCGCGCCAAGATTTAAGACGGCTGGCTCGTATAAGAACGGCGCCAGGGCCAAGTAATAAAGGCGGTTGGCGGGTTTGCCTGGGGCCTCGATGCCCTTCAGGACCTCTTCTAATCCCACTAGGTCGCCGGCGGAAGCAACGTCGCCGCGGCAATAGTGGATGCGGGACGCAAACTCGGCCCATTCCGCCATATCAGGGCTGAAGTCATCGAATCCGTCCATCCCCTCGGCCAAAGATTCCCGGTACCCCTCGGATGTCATATCTCTGCGGGCCATGCCCACGATCTGTACCTCTGGGCCCAGCCGGCCTTTACAGAAGAGGCTGCATAGCGAAGGGATCAGCTTGCGCCGGGTAAGGTCGCCCGACGCGCCGAATATGACGATGGTGGTGGTCTGCTCGGCGGACATCGAAGTTATTCTCCGGACTTACGGACGGCGTGCCCGCCAAATTGGTTTCGGAGCGCCGCCAGTAGCCGCCCGCCAAATGGCTGGGTCTGCCGGGACCGGAAACGGGCCTGCAGGGAAAGGGTGATCACGGGGATCGGCACGGCCAATTCCACCGATTCTTCAACCGTCCAGCGGCCCTCACCGGAATCGTCTACGTAAGAGTCTAATGACTCAAGAGTGGGGTCTTCTTTCAGCGCATCTGCCGCCAGGTCCAACAGCCAGGAACGTACCACGCTGCCGTAACGCCAGGTCTCGGCGATGGCCGGCAGGTCCAAGGCGAACTCTTCCTTGGCCGCCATCAGCTCAAATCCCTCGGCGTACGCCTGCATCAGCCCGTATTCAATGCCGTTATGCACCATCTTGGTGAAATGGCCCGCCCCGCTGGGTCCGACCCGGCTATACCCCTTGTCTGGGGCCGGGGCCAGGGTATGGAAGATGGGTTCCAGGCGTTTGACCGCCGCTTCGTCCCCGCCGACCATCAATGAATAGCCCTCAGTCAGGCCCCAGATGCCGCCGCTGGTGCCCACATCGATGAAATTGATTCCCTGGACCGCCAGTTTTTCGGCGCGGCGCATGCTGTCTTTATAGTTGGCGTTGCCACCGTCTAGGATGGCGTCGCCTGTGCTGAGCAGTTGGGCTAGGGCGTCTATCGTGTCTTCGGTGGGCTGTCCGGCGGGGACCATGACCCACAGCGCTCTGGGGGCGGTTAGGCGAGACACAACGTCTTCAAGCGAAGATGCGCCTTCGCCGCCGAATCCGTGGCTGGCCGTGACGGCTTCGGGGTCTCGGTCGAAGGTCACCACCCGGTGTCCGCCGGCCACCAACCGCTGGGCCATGTTGCCGCCCATTCTTCCCAGGCCGATCATTCCCAATTCCACAGGCGTAGCTCCTTATGTTTCGGTATATGGATCGCCGACCGGCTGCGATCAGACAGGCAATTGGCCGACCGCTCTTTGCATCACCTCGGGCAGGGCCGGATGCACGTAGATCGACTGAGTGATGGCGTCCACTCCGCCCCTGACCCGCATGACGTTCGTAGCTTCTTGTATCAGTGTTGCGGCGTCGGTGCCGATTATGTGGCAGCCTAATATCTCGCCTGATTCCGGGTCGGCCAGCACTTTTACGAATCCGTCTTTGTCCTCGATGGATGCGCCGTAGGCAGTGTCCGAGTAGGCGTAGGTGGAGGTTACGTAGTGCGCGCCCCTACCCTCGGCCTCTCGCTCGGTCATACCAACCGACGCGACTTGGGGCGAGGCGAACACGGCGTGGGGCATGGCATGATAATCCACCGCCGCCTGGTGATCCGGCTCCAGTATGTTGTTAGATGCATAAGCCGCCTCAAGGTTCGCGTTGTGTTTCAACAGATATCGGCCCACGATGTCGCCCAGCGCCCAGATGCCAGGCACGTTGGTCTCAAGAAATTCGTTCGTATCGATATAGCCGCGCTCGTTGGTTTCCACACCAGTTTTGCCGACTTCCAAGATGTCTGTGTTGGGGACGCGGCTGGTGGCCATCAACAAAGTGTCGGATGTGATCGACTGCTTCCCGTCTGGAGTCGTGACCTCCACTGTTATCTCCCCTGCGAGGGATGATACTGACTCTACCTGGGCATCTAAGACCATGTTGAAACGGCGTTGGTAGATTTCGGTGAAGCGCCGGGAGACGTCGGTATCTTCCTCCCGCAGCATCAGGTCGCGGCGGTGGATGATGGTCACTTCAGTGCCCAATGCGCCGAAGAAGTGGGCCAGCTCGGCCGCGATGTAACCCCCGCCGATGATGGTCAGCTTCTTGGGTTGTTCCGGCAGGCGAAGCGCCTCGTCGGACGTGATATACGGCGTTTGGTCCAAGCCTGGAATCTCGGGAACCCAGGGGCGGGTGCCGGCGGCTATGAGGATGGTCTCGGCGGTCAGTTCCTCTTCACTGGAACCAGGGATGTCGACCACCAGAGTTTTTGGGCCGGTGAACCGTCCGCGGCCCTTGAAGACCTCGATATTTTCGCTCTGCCGGTTGCCGTGCTCGACCATGGCGGCATCGGCGTCAACCTCTTCAAAGGCCCGTTTGACGATGAACTGCCAATCGATGCTTTCGACCTTGGCATGGATACCGAAGGCGGCGGCGTTCTCGATGGTCTGCATGACGTCGGCGCAGTGGATGAACATCTTGGAGGGGATGCAGTCCCGGTTCAAGCAGGTGCCGCCGAAGGGGCCTTC
>Ga0208879_1000040_pt1 | contig 132178 bp, 128 predicted proteins | sample Knorr_S15_td_Bot_FD_185605 | JGI IMG/M metagenome (GOLD analysis project Ga0208879, IMG submission 185605) | Marine microbial communities from Southern Atlantic Ocean transect - Knorr_S15_td_Bottom_ad_5009_LV_A (SPAdes) (version 2) | ecosystem: Environmental > Aquatic > Marine > Oceanic...
AGAAACACTGGAAATCTACGCGCCCATCGCGTTGCGTCTGGGCATGAATACCATCCGGGTTGAGTTCGAAGAGCTCGGCTTTAGAGCCATGTATCCAATGCGATCATCAATGATCGAAAAAGCCGTAAAACGTGCCCGGGGCAATCGAACAGAGATCGTCAGTAACATCCGGGAATCTATCGCCCCCTGCCTGGAGCGAGAAGGCATATCTGCCATGGTTTTTGGCAGAGAGAAGCACTTGTACAGCATTTACGACAAGATGCGCAGCAAGCGAAAATCCTTTAACGAGATTATGGACGTCTATGCATTTCGCATACTGGTCGATTCCGTTGACAACTGTTACCGGTCACTGGGTGCGGTCCACAACCTTTATAAACCTGTCGCTGGACGCTTCAAGGACTACATTGCCATACCCAAAGCGAACGGCTATCAGTCCCTGCATACGACATTATTCGGCATGCATGGCATTCCTATCGAGATTCAGATCCGTACTCACGATATGGAAACCGTCGCCAACAACGGGATTGCCGGGCACTATCTCTATAAGACCAACGAAGAATCAACAACCGGTTCTCACGAAAGAGCGCGCGAATGGATGAAGGGTCTGCTCGAGTTACAGCAAAGCGCCGGTAATTCACTGGAATTTATCGAGAATGTCAAAATTGATCTCTTCCCCGATGAGGTTTACGTGTTTTCACCGGTGGGCGAAATTTTTGATCTGCCCCAGGGAGCAACACCCATAGATTTTGCCTATGCCGTGCACACTGATATCGGCAATAGCTGTGTCGCTTGTCGTATCGATCGCCGCCTTGCGCCGCTCTCCGCCAACCTGGAATCTGGGCAAACTGTCGAAATCATTCGAGCACCCGGAGCCCAGCCCAATCCAGCGTGGCTCGGGTTCGTAGTAACAGGCAAGGCCAGAGCCAGCATTCGTCATGCACTAAAACAACAGCAGACACACGAATCGACTATTCTCGGCAGACGGCTGCTGGAGCGGGCACTGGAACGTCATGACCTGACAATCGAGGAGATTGACCCCACCACACTGGCGTTGGTCCTCGAAGAACGAAAAATTGATAACCTGGACAAGCTGCTGGCTGAAATCGGTCTGGGAAACCAGATGGCAAATATCATCGTCAAGAGACTGCTTGGCGATAGCGAGGAGTTTGAGTCTTCTGCTGGCAGCGCACCCCTGGCGATCAAAGGTACAGAAGGGCTGGTTGTTGCCTATGCACGCTGTTGTCGACCGATACCGGGTGACCCAATTATTGGACACGTATCAGCCGGGCGAGGCATTGTCATCCACACCGATAATTGCAAGAACATGATTGATCTTAGAGGCAAACCTGAAGAGCTGATAGATGTCAGATGGGAACCCAATGTTGACCAGGAATTCTCCGTCGAACTGCGAGTTGAACTTGAACATGAACGCGGCATCATTGCAGTAGTCGCATCAACGGTAACATCAGCTAATGCGAACATAGAGCGAATCAATATGATGGAAAAAGACGCTCACCTTGGCATCGTCAATATGGTCCTCTCGGTCCATGATCGGGTTCATCTTGCTAACGTTATCAGGCGTGTTCGAACCATTAAGGGAATCAGTCGAATAGTGCGAGTGCGCAGTTGAACAAAAAAGTCGTCTCCACAGACATTATATCCACAGATAAGGCGCCATCGGCAATTGGCACTTATTCTCAGGCCGTTATCCATTCAGGCCTACTCTACGTCAGTGGGCAGATTCCTCTGGTGCCCGAAACCATGGAACTTGTCAGCGATGATATCGATCAGCAGATCGCGCAGGTATTTTACAACCTGAATGCCATCATCGAAGCTGCCAACGCTTCACTGGACGATACTATCAAGTTCACCGTCTACCTCACAGACCTCAGTCACTTCCCCCGGGTGAACGAAGTAATGGCTTCAAAGCTGAGCGAACCCTTCCCCGCTCGGGTCGCGGTAGAAGTGTCGGCGTTGCCGAGATCTGCGTTAATCGAAATTGACGCCATCGTTGCCATAGCCTGAGCTCAACAGTGGCAAGTGACCTGGCAAGCATTGATGTAGGAACCCTGAAGGGCGTGGGTCCTGCTCTGGTCAAGAAGCTAGGCAGGCTGGGCATAGAGACACTCCAGGACCTGCTCTTTCATCTGCCATTTCGCTATGAAGATCGTACCCGCGTGACCCCGATCGGCGCCGCAAAGCCAGGGGAAGCTTGCGTGATTGAGGGCAAGGTCATGGCCTGTGATGTCTCTTTTGGCAGGCGGCGAAGTTTGCTTGCCACTGTTCAGGACAACACGGGCACTATCGGGCTGCGCTTTTATCATTTCAGCCGTGCACAGCAAAATAATCTAAAAAATGCTGGCGCGATTCGCTGTTTTGGCGAGGTACGCGCCGGTGCTTCTGGTCTGGAAATCTATCATCCGGAATATAACCGTCTGGATGCAGGCGTGCCGATGGAAGACGCGTTAACCCCGATCTATCCGACAACCGAAGGCATCAGTCAGTCTCGTTATCGGTCTCTGATCGGGCAGGCCCTGGAACTATTGGCAACCAACAGACTTCCCGAAATCATTAGCGGCAGTTGGGACATTACTCTCAACGACGCGATCACCTATTTACACCGCCCACCGCCAGATGCAGATACCGACCAGTTAATGGCAGGTTTGCATCCGGCGCAATCACGACTGGCTTTTGAAGAACTGACCGCCCATCAGGTTAGCCTGCGGATTGTGCGCGCTGAAATACAGAAGTTACGCGCTCCTGAGCTCAACGCACCCGGGGCCCAATACCAGGCACTAAAACGATCATTGGGTTTCAAACTGACCAATGCCCAGGAACGAGTCGCCGGTGAAGTCGCCCTTGATACGATGAAAGTTCAACCGTCTCTGCGATTAGTACAGGGTGATGTTGGTTCCGGTAAAACCGTCATTGCCGCACTCGCTGCGGTACATACCCAGGAGAATGGTTTTCAGACTGCTTTGATGGCGCCGACGGAGCTTCTGGCCGAGCAGCATTTCATCAATCTCTCTGCCTGGCTCAATCCCCTCGGCATTATGACGGCCTGGCTTTCAGGCCGCGTCACCGGAAAAAAGCGCGAGGCGGAACTTAACCGTATCGCAACGGGCACGGCTTCGGTGATCATCGGCACTCATGCCCTGTTTAGCAAAGATGTGGAATTTAAGAACCTGGGACTGGTGATTGTCGATGAACAACACCGCTTTGGTGTTCATCAACGACTTGCTCTCAGAGAGAAGGGTATGGATGGGTCGATCTCTCCCCATCAACTGGTCATGACAGCCACACCGATACCAAGGACCTTGACCATGAGCATTTACGCGGATATGGATGTGTCCATTATTGATGAACTACCGCCGGGCAGAACCCCGGTCACCACGACCGTGATCTCCGATGAAAAACGCGACACGGTCATCTCGCGGGTTGAAAACGCGTGTCACCTCGGCCGCCAGGCCTATTGGGTCTGCACCCTCATTGAAGAGTCGGAAGTATTGCAATGCCAGGCCGCAGAAGTGACAGCCAGCGAGCTGGGCAAGCTGCTACCTGAAGTCAGGATAGGGATTGTTCACGGCCGAATGAACGCTGCTGCCAAAACAGAAGTCATGAATCGCTTCAAGGAAGGTGTCCTGGACCTGCTCGTGGCAACCACGGTCATCGAGGTGGGTGTTGATGTACCCAATGCCAGTTTGATGATCATCGAGAATTCAGAGCGATTAGGGCTCGCTCAACTCCATCAGCTCCGGGGACGAATTGGTCGAGGCAGAACGGATTCTCACTGTGTGCTCATGTATAAAAAACCCCTCGGGCGCATGAGCAGGGAAAGACTTGATGTCTTGCGGCAAAGCAGTGATGGGTTTTTCATTGCAGAGCGAGACCTTGAAATCAGGGGACCCGGGGAGTTGCTCGGCGCTCGACAATCCGGGGCACTGCAGTTTCGAATCGCAGATTTGCTCCGAGACCAGGCGATGCTACCAGAGGTTCGATTGGCCTCGCTGGAATTGATGGAGCACCACCGGGCGAGTGCCGATCTGGTTGTCCGTCGATGGATAAAGGATCCCGAACGTGTGGGGCAGGTCTAGCAGCCTGCTAGGTTTTCGGGGCGGGCCCGGACCGGGCCTCGTTATTGTCAAATACACTCTGGTCGAATTTCCCCTCACTCTTGGCAACTATGACGGCCACCGCCGCATCACCGGATACATTCACGGCCGTTCGCATCATATCGAGCAATCGATCTACGCCAATAATCAAGGCAATTCCCTCGACCGGCAGGCCCACCTGTTGCAACACCAGCGCCAGTGTAATGAGTCCAACCCCGGGCACCCCGGCGGTACCAATCGACGCGAGCGTGGCGGTGAGCACAACCATCAGATATCCGGTAAACGAAATATCAATGTTATACGCCTGGGCAATAAAAACTGTCGCCACGCCTTGCATGATGGCCGTGCCATCCATGTTAATGGTTGCACCCAGGGGTACCGTGAAAGATGCAATTTCATTCTTAACACCCAGGCGATGCTCAACAGTTTCCAGGGTAATCGGCAGGGTGGCGTTCGATGAACTCGTAGAAAATGCGTAAGCCATCACCGGGAAGAAATTTCTATAGAAAACAAAGGGATTCAGGTTGGCAAGAAACCGTACCATCAAGGCATAGGTCAGCGAAAAGTGCAGTAAAAGAACCCCGGCAACCGTGACGAAGTACTTGATGAGGTCCGCGATGGCGGAAAATCCCATGTTTGCGAACAGCGTCACCATCAAACAAAAAACACCAGCGGGTGCGATGGCCATGAGCATCATAATGAGACGCATAATGACTTCATTCCAGTCATTCAACGATGCCCTGAGTCGTGCACCACTCGGCCCGCTTTTCGAAATGGCAACGCCAATGAGAATCGCAAATACGATGACCTGTAGCATGTTGCCTTCGGCCATGGCCTTGATGGGATTCGTCGGCACAATACCGATGATGACGTCTTTTAGCGGCGGACTTTCCTTGCCCACGAAGGTCGCATCTGTAGCCAGCGACATCCCCAGGCCGGGATTGACGATATTCGCAACCGACAGGGCCAGGGCAATAGCGATGGCGGTGGTAACCAGATAAAGGCCAATAGTCTTTAACCCTATTCGACCGATACTGGAGCCACCGGATAAATTGCTGGCTCCACACACCAGAGACACGAACACCAGGGGTACCACCAGTAATTTTAAGCTGGCCACGAAAGCCTTGCCACCAACGTCGAACAGGCCATTGACTCCGTAAACCAATAATGGATTGTCCTCGGACAACGACATGGCATGAAATGCGGAGCCGAGCAACAAACCGACGGCCATCCCCATCAAGATGTTCCTGGTTAACGCTGCCCGATCGATCATTAGTCGATTTCCATCATTTCAAAATCTGCTTTACCCACGCCACATTCCGGACAAACCCAGTCTTCCGGGATATCAGCCCAGGCTGTACCTGGTGCAATCCCTTCTTCTTCAAACCCTTCAGCTTCATCGTATATAAAGCCGCACACAATACATTGCCATTTCTTCATCTAAATTTCTTTCTCCGGTTCAATCATCAATCGGGTAGGCACCCGCAACGTTTGTTGAAGGTCTGAGCAAGCGACGTATACTACATGATTCCCACCGCCCTTGAAATAAAGTGATAGAACGCTTGAAACAGCTACAGGGCCCTGTTAATGCACAGTTTCCGCGATTGCAGCATTACGTTTCCTTAACCAGGATCGATCGACCCATAGGCACTTACCTGCTCCTCTGGCCAACATTATGTGCGCTATGGATTGCCGCAGAAGGGTGGCCGGGTTGGCATCTGTTTCTTGTTTTCACCCTGGGTACCTTGCTTGCCCGCTCTGCTGGTTGTATCGCCAACGATCTTGCCGATATGAAGTTTGATGGGCAGGTAAAACGGACTGAAAATCGCCCACTGGTCACAGGCCAGGTTGATCCGCTTGAGGCGGTACTGCTTGCAGGTGCCATTTTATTTCTCGCCCTGGTACTCGTGCTGACCACGAATCTCTACACGGTCACCTTATCTGTCGGCGCAGTCATCATTGCCGCCATCTATCCATGGATGAAACGCTATACCTATCTGCCGCAAGCCGTTCTGGGAATTGCCTTTTCCTGGGGAATCCTGATGGCCTTTACCGCGGTCAATGGGGAAATCGCCAGCGTGGCCTGGTTGTTACTCATTGCAAATCTGATGTGGGTGGTTGCTTATGACACCGAGTATGCAATGGTCGATCGGGATGACGACATCAGGCTAGGACTCAAATCGACGGCAATACTCTTTGCTGATCTGGACCGGCTCATGATCGCCATATTGCAGGTCTGCTTTCTGGGCACCATGTTACTCATTGCGCGCACCCTCGAACTCTCGTTTACCTATTACCTGGGTCTTAGCGCTGCTGCTGGCTTCTTTATTTATCAGCACTATCTGATTCGCGAGCGGAGCCGGGCAGGGTGTCTGGACGCATTTCTTAATAACCATTGGGTCGGTTTTTGTGTGTTTCTCGGTGTAGTAACCCACTACATCAATAGTTAGCCCGAGTTAACTTCATATTGCCAGGGTCCCCGCCTGCCTGTATAGTTCGTGTCTATAACAATAGTCACTACTTAGGTAGTGACTATCCCATGGCTGGTGCACAGCGGCTTCTAACAAGCGATTGACCATGATGGACATCACTGATCAACTGAGACAATTGGGATTTACCATGAATGAGGCCAAAGCCTACCTGGCCTTGCTTCAGTGTCAGCCTGCGAGTGCTTACGAGATAGCCAAGACAGCCGGGCTACCCACTTCAAAAATCTACGAAACCGTGGCCCGACTTAGCGGTCGCGGCATATTTCAGGTCAATCAGGACCCATCAGGTCATCAGCAGTACTTTGCCATGGAACCCAAGGATCTGATGGCGTCCATTCGCAACAGAACCATTGACGACACCGAGCAACTCCTGCCAGAACTGGAGAAAATACCAGACGGCTCCCAGGACAACCTCATCTGGCCATTGTTGGATCTCGCCCAGGTGCGAAGTCGAACGGTTGAATTAATCCAACACGCAACGAAAGCCATCCTGATATCACTCTGGCCGGAGGAACTCACCTGGTGCGAGCGGGCATTGAGAGACGCCACCGAAAGAGACGTACAAATCGCGCTGGTTCACTTTGGTTTCCCGGAAATTCAAATTGGCGCCACCTACCATCATCCGGTCGAGAAGACCTTATACGCCGAAAAAGGTGGTCGGGGACTGACCGCAGTTGCTGACAGTTCCGAGGTCGTTATCGCTAATTTCAAAGCCAACGGGAAAGTCGATGGCGCCTGGTCTCGTAACGAAAGTTTCGTCACGGTAGCTGAGGACTATGTGAAGCACGATGTGTACATCACGAAGGTCACTCGATTTCTGGGTCCGGAAGTCGTGGAGCGATTCGGTGAAGACTATGCACGTCTTCGAAATGTTTTTGACTCGGAAGCCTGAGCTGCCGTTATTCCAGATTGCAGGAGAAACAACATGAAAACTTTTTCCATCGACGGGGTTCTTTGTAATGAAAGCTCTGCCGTCATATCTGTCACGGATCATGGTTTTCTGTATGGCGATGGTGTTTTCGAAGGCCTCCGATTCTACGGAAATCGCGTGCTGAAACTTACCGCCCACCTGAAACGATTGGAAGAGTCTGCTATCGCAATAAACCTTCAGCTACCCATGAGTTCACCGGAACTACAAACCGCAGTAACCGACATCGTTGCCGCCTCTAAACACGACGATGGATATCTAAGGCTGGTTATCACACGAGGCGTCGGACCTCTCGGCATTGACCCGCGCCAGTGCAAGAAAGGCAAGGTGATTATCATTGCAGATCAACTCACCATGATGAGCCCGGAAGTAAAAGAGCGAGGCGCAAACGTCATTATTGCGAGCACAAGACGACTCGCCGGGGACCAGCTGGATTCACGAATAAAAAGCCTGAATTATCTGAACCAGATTATGGCGCGACTCGAAGCCAATTCCGCCGGTGCAGACGAAGGGATCATGCTCAACCAATCTGGCTACATTGCCGAGGGAACTGCCGACAATGTCTTCATAGTCAAAGATGGGCAGCTCCTGACCCCGCCCGTGACCGATGGCGCCCTGGAAGGTATCACCCGTGGACTCGTCATGGAGCTTGCTGCAGGTTTATCTATAATAGTAAGGGAGCGCTCACTAACACTCTTCGATCTGTTCACCGCAGATGAATGTTTTTTGACGGGGACCGGTGCCGAGCTTATTGCAGTCCGGCAGGTGGCCGGTCGCATGATCAAGTTTTCACCGGGTCCGGTGTTCCAATCGATCAAAAAGCAATTCCAGTTGGAACTACAAAAAGAGACCTTTTTTTCCTAGCGTGACCGATGATGTCTAACGGTTTACCTGAATACCCGGCGCCCTCAGTTATACAAGGTGTCGCCATACGGACAATCATGGCATATTGACACATACGATCTATCGGCTAAACAACCCAGCCAACGCAGATAGTTCGCTCTGGTCACTTTCAGTACCAACCAACTGAAATCAGAATGGGTACTCTGGTTGACCGGAATATGCACCCGCGCCTTGTTAGGCGGGATCCTTCTTGTGCCAATATGCCGCGCTGTAAATTTAGAGGTTCTTGATTGACTTCCCGAACAGTAAAGTCCGTGATCCGAATGGTTGACCTCATCAACGACACCATCGGTAGAACTATTGCCTGGCTCACTCTGGTGATGGTGCTTGTGACTTGCGTCGTCGTTATTACCCGCTACGTTTTCAACTACGGATCCATCGCGCTGCAGGAGTCTGTCATGTATATGCACGGCATGGTGTTCATGCTCGGCATTGCATTTACATTAAAGGACAAAGGGCATGTTCGCGTTGATGTACTCTACGAAAGACTGCCGATAAAAGCCCGCATCAGTATCGACTTGTTGGGACATCTGCTGTTTCTGATTCCAGTTTCGGTTTTCATATTGTGGACCAGCATTGACTATGTGCAGTTTGCCTGGTCGTTAAAAGAAACATCCAGTCAACCCGGGGGTCTACCCGGCGTCTATTTGCTCAAGACCATCATCCCGATGATGGCGTCACTGCTCCTCCTACAGGGTCTAGCTGAAATCCTCAAAGGGCTTGGTAAGCTCTTTGGCACAACCAGCGAATGACCTACGCACCCGTCTTTCTTTTTCTGGCTGTTTTCATAGTCCTGATTATGGGCTATCCGGTTGCCCTCTCACTCGCCGGAACGGCATTGCTTGCAGCCGCCATTGGCGTATTAACCGGTAGCTTCGATGCAGCATTTCTGACAGCCATTCCGAATCGTTTGTTTGGCATCATGACTAACCAGACACTCATTGCCGTGCCGTTATTTGTCCTGATGGGTGTCACCCTGGAGAAAACAAAAATTGCAGAGAGGCTCCTCACGTCCATGACCAAAGCTTTTGGTGGATTACCAGGAGGACTTGGGTTATCGGTCACAATCGTTGGTATGTTGATGGCTGCAAGCACCGGCATTGTCGGTGCAACTGTGGTCACCATGGGATTGATGGCACTACCAGCAATGTTAAAGGCGAAATACAACGTGCCCCTGGCCACCGGCACCATTTGCGCTACAGGCACCCTTGGGCAGATTATTCCTCCCTCCATCGCACTGGTTCTACTGGGCGATGTCTTATCTAACGCCTACCAGCAGGCTCAACTTTCCCAGGGCATCTTTAACCCCAAGACGGTATCCGTTGGCGACCTGTTTGCCGGTGCCATCATACCCGGGCTCATGTTGGTGGTTTTCTACACCATTTATGTGGTGACTGTCGCAACCATAAGCCCCGAAAAAGCACCGCCAATAGAAGCAGAGCATATCGACTTGTCCGAGTTGTTCGTGAGTATTGTTCCCCCACTGGCGCTCATCATTACCGTCCTCGGTTCCATCTTGGGCGGCCTTGCGACGCCAACAGAAGCCGCCGGTGTCGGCGCCATGGGAGCATTATTGCTGGCGGCAGTTCGCAGAGAATTAACCGTCGGACAACTGCGGGACATTGCCGTCTCCACCACTAAAACCACTTCCATGGTGTTCTTTATATTGATCGGTGCATCGGTATTCTCACTGGTATTTCGCGGATACGGCGGAGATGAACTGATCACGCAATGGTTCAGCTTTCTACCCGGGGGCGCTGCGGGAGCCACTTTCGTGGTCATGCTGGTGATCTTCCTGTTGGGCTTTATCCTCGACTTTATCGAGATCACCTTTGTCGTTGTGCCCATCGTAGGCCCCGTACTGATGGCCATGGGGGTTGATCCTGTCTGGCTCGGGATCATGATCGCCGTCAATCTGCAAACGTCTTTTCTCACGCCGCCATTTGGATTTGCTCTTTTCTATCTGCGGGGTGTTGCACCAAAGGAAGTTGCCACGCGGGATATTTACAAAGGCGTCGTGCCATTCATCTTCATCCAGCTAACCATGTTGGCTCTACTCGCTTACTTCCCCCAACTGGCTACCTGGTTACCCGAAAAATTGTACTAGGGAAGCTTTGTAAGAGGGTCGTTAAAACACGTTGATTAAAAAAGGAAGACACGAACGGAGTGCGTTCGCGACTCTAAATACCATTATGGCGGAAATAGTGATGCGGTATACCGACCTTATCAGACGTTCCCTGGTTAGATATATATAGCGGAAATTGACAAGATAAACGCCAGTATGGCTATCGGATATCCAATCAGTTCGTAGGGTGGCTCAAAAAATTCTCGGAGCTCGTACTTAATCTTCGCCAGATTCGCATAGAAAAAGGTTAATGACAGAACAAAAGAAAGTTGCTGCATCCGTTCAGGTAAATCGATCGCGACAATGCTCAGCTAAGAACACCAAATCAGCAACAACGAACATACGAGTTTCGAAGCGATCAATGGCAGTCGATTAACAGCCCTCACACTCCGAAACTCATATTTTTGGTCCGTCACTCATCGCTCCCGCTAGTGGGTAAACGTATAAACCGTCCTGCCGAGGGTTCTTCCTTGGCTGGAATTGAATGAATTGATAGCCATTCCGGTATTCCAACCAATCTGCCAACCAAACACGATAGCACCAAGTGCACCCGGGACGTTTAAACCACCGCTTACTTGCTTGATTTCATTTAATGGAAGTTTGGAATGGCAAGACTTTTCCGGACATATTATTAAGCAGCTTTTAGCCACTTCTTTTCATAGTTGACAGGAGACAAATAGCCATTGGTTGAATGTTTCCGCTGACGATTGTAGTACACCTCAATGTAGTCAAATATTTCAAGCCTTGCTTCATCTCGCGTTTGGTACCGGCAATGATAGATCAGTTCGGCCTTCAATGTCTTAAAGAAACTCTCAGCCACTGCATTGTCCCAGCAATCACCTCGGCGGCGCATGCTGCCTCGATAGCCTTTTACTGACAATATTTGCTGAAAGGCATCTGAGGCATACTGCACACCCCTGTCACTATGATGAATAAGTCCTGGCGCTGGCGATTAAGGCCGAACAGGTAATGTCACTAATCTGCTCGCGCATTGATATAGGCACGTTCGGATATCTCGTGGTATTCAACCACGCCCTCACGATATTGCTGGTAGGAAGCAAAGATTCTTTGTGCCAGCTCGTCATCTTCTGCAGCTATCTGCGCGGTTAACTCGTAGGAAATTTTCTTAAGTTCTGCCAAGACATCATCTGGCAATTTTCGCAATTCAACACCATGCACGTCGACCAGCTCACGCAAAGCGGCATTGTTCCTTGCGGTATATTCCGCCAGCAGATCTGCATTAACGGCCAGCGAAGCATTCTCAACGATGGCTTTCAGGTCCTCTGGCAATTCATCGAAGGCTTCTTTGTTAATAATCAACTCAAGATTGGGGCCTGGTTCCTGCCAGCCTGGGTAGTAGTAGTATTTCGCAACCTGGTGCAAGCCGAACACAAGATCATTGTAGGGGCCAACCCATTCCGTCGCGTCGATGACGCCAGTCTGCATGCTGGTATATATTTCGCCACCCGGTAGATTAACGGCGGTGCCGCCAGCCTTCTTGAAAACTTCCCCGCCGAGCCCAGGGATCCTCATTTTCATTCCCTTGATGTCATCTAGCGAATTGATCTCCTTGTTGAACCAACCGGCCATTTGTACACCGGTATTCCCGCCGGCAAAAGGCACCAGGTTGTACCGCGCATAAAGCTCTCGCCACAGCTCCATGCCGCCACCGTGGAACAGCCAGCCATTCATTTCCTGCGCCGTCAAGCCGAATGGCACCGCCGTAAAGAACTGAGCTATCGGCACCTTGCCTTTCCAGTAGTAGGACGCACCGTGGCCCATCTGGACCGTGCCCCGGGATACTGCTTCGAAAACCTCGAGCGCAGGAACCACTTCTCCGGCACCGTAGACCTTGATGTCAAGGCGGCCACGACTCATCACACGAATCTTGTCGGCCATCGTTTCGGGCGCTATACCCATCCCTGGCAAATTCTTGGGCCAGGCGGTTACCATGCGCCACTTAAATACCTTTTCCGGTTGCAGCTGCGCAACACCTGAATTTGTCGTCTGGGTCTCGCCTCCACATGCAGCAAGCGACAACAACATCACGACCGATAAAAACCTCAACATCTATCTAACTCCTAATTCAGAAAACCCGCAGCCAATGGCTGTTCACTTAAACTGCTATCCGACGGGTTTCAAATTGGCTAATCCCATCACCAACCATTTGCTGCCCTCATCGGCAAAATTCACCTGCACTCTCGCCGATGATCCTTCACCTTCATAATTGAGTATGACACCTTCACCAAATTTCTGGTGCAGCACCCTCTGTCCCAGCATAAATTCTGTGCCGACAACTTCATTGGCAATGCGCGACATGGCGACCCGCGGCTTGACGACAGAATGATGTAACCTGACTTCCTTGATCACATCTTCCGGCATTTCGCTGATAAACCTTGACGCACGATTCATGGTTACGTTGCCATTTATTCGACGGGATTCCGCATAGGTCAGGTAAAGCTGTTTCATGGCCCGGGTAACGCCGACGTAACACAGCCGACGTTCTTCCTCCAGACGTCCAGGTTCTTCCAGTGACATCATATGGGGAAACAACCCGTCTTCCAGGCCTGAAAGAAATACCAGCGGGAATTCCAATCCCTTGGCGCTGTGCATCGTCATCAATTGAACACAATCGTCGTTCGGGTCTCCCTGACCCTCCCCGGCTTCCAGGGCAGCATGACTGAGAAACTCATCCAATAGCGTCAAAGACGGCTGTTCTTGCTCATTACCCTCTGCATCAACATGATAATCGTCTGCTGGCTCAAAAGTTTTAGCCGCAGTGACAAGCTCGGCCATGTTCTCGATTCGCGCCTGTCCGCGTTCACCACCTTCTTTTGCGTGATAATCCTTTAACCCCGAATGCTCAACCACGGTCTCGACCAGTTCACCCAGATCAGCCTCGACAGATTGGCCGTCCAGTTTCTCAATGAGTTCGATAAAAGTGGTAATGGCATTACGCGCCCTGCCATTTAGCAGGTTTTCATCCACAATTTTGTTCGCCGCCTGCCAGAGTGATGAATCCGATGCCTGGGCCAGTAACCGGATTTCAGCGACACTTCGCCCGCCAATGCCGCGGGTCGGTATGTTGATAACTCGCTCAAATGCTGCATCCGCATCCCGATGGCTGATCAGTCGCATATAGGCAAGTACGTTCCTGATCTCGGCGCGCTCAAAAAAACGATGCCCTCCATAAATCCGGTAGGGCATTTGCGACCTGAGTAACGCTTCTTCCAGGACCCGGGATTGCGCATTGGAACGATAGAGTATTGCCGACTCTACATAGAGATTACCGTCATTGACCCAGGACTGTATTTGCTCAACGATGTATCGCGCCTCATCTATCTCGTTGTAGGCGGCATACAGCAGGATGGGATCGCCTTCCCCGGTGTCAGTCCATAATTCTTTACCGAGACGGCCGATATTTTGATCAATCAAACCGTTAGCGGCTTTCAGGATATTGGATGTCGATCGGTAATTTTGTTCCAGCTTGATGGTAGAGGCGTTGGGGAAATCTTTAGTGAATTGTTGGATATTTTCGATCTTTGCGCCGCGCCAGCCATAGATCGATTGATCGTCGTCGCCGACCACCATAAGGTTGTCTTTATTGCCTGCAAGTACTCTAATCCAGGCATATTGAACCGTATTGGTGTCCTGAAACTCATCAACCAGCAACGAAGAAAATCTATCCTGGTAATGTTTCAGAATCACTGGATTATTCAGCCAAAGCTCATGGGCTCGAAGCAGTAGTTCGGCGAAATCGACCATACCGCCCCGTTGACAGGCTTCCTCATAGGCACGATAGATCGAAAGGTGTGTCTTCAAATACAGATCACCATAGTCCTCGATGCTGGATGGACGCAGACCTTCATCTTTCTGGGCGTTAATCCACCATTGCGCCTGACGAGCAGGCCATTTCTTGTCATCAATATCGAGGCTGATCAGTATTCGTTTCACCAGCCTGAGCTGATCATCAGAGTCCAGTATCTGAAAGTTTTGGGGTAGAGAAGCCTCCTGATAGTGCGCCCGCAATAATCGATGGGCAATGCCATGAAAGGTGCCCACCCACATGCCACGAACCGGTATGGACAACAGTTGTTCGATTCGGCCTCGCATTTCTGCAGCAGCCTTATTGGTGAAAGTAACCGCCAGAATACTGTAGGGAGAAAGGCCTTCGGTCTGAATAAGCCATGCAATTCTGTATGTTAAGACCCTGGTCTTGCCGCTCCCGGCGCCCGCCAGTATCAGCGAGCTACCCTGAGGTGCAGCGACTGCGGCGCGCTGTGGTTCATTTAAAGGGTCGAGCAGGTGGGAAACGTCCATAATATTTATTCGACTGTGACTGATTAAGTTTAAACAGTGAATTACTCTTCCTTGTAATTCTCTTCGAGAATTCCTTTTTCTTTTAAAGTCTTTGTGAGTTTTTCTAGACGCACTAGTGCGACCACCCCGACCATTCCAAACACAAAACCCATTACTGCTAATCCTTCCATAATTTCCTCTTTTTAATTCACTGTTTAAACTTACTCGACAGTCACCGATTTGGCCAGATTTCTGGGCTGGTCCACGTCCGTGCCTTTTAACACAGCGACATGATAGGCCAACAGCTGGACCGGAATGGTGTAAATGATAGGGGAAACCATGGCTGAGCAAGCGGGTAACTTGACGATGGTCACGCCGGGCTGCTGCGTCAAGGCTGCATTTTCGTCAGCGAACACAAACAGCTCGGCTCCCCTGGCGCGGACTTCTTCGAGGTTTGATTTCAGTTTTTCAATCAGCTCATCTCCCGGGGCAACGGCCACGACTGGCATATCGTCATCCACCAGGGCCAGGGGTCCGTGCTTTAATTCACCCGCAGGATAACCTTCAGCGTGAATATAAGAGATTTCCTTCAGCTTCAGTGCACCCTCGAGAGCGATCGGATAATGACTGCCGCGACCAAGAAACAGTGCATGTCGTTTTTCCACAAATCGTTCAGCAATTTGGCGAATGGCTGCATCCAGCTTCAGTGTTTCCTGCACCAGTTGCGGTAGATCGAGCAATGCTTGCACCAGTTCCTTGTGAGTCTCTTCGGTCATTTCATGGTACTGACCAACTGCCGCAACCAGCATCAGTAAGTCCACTAACTGATTGGTGAAGGCTTTTGTCGATGCGACACATATCTCCACACCCGCTTGCAGCATCAAAACCAGATCACATTCTCGTACCACCGAGCTGTTAGGGACGTTACACAGGCATAAGCTCGCCAGATAATTAGGGTCCTTCGCTCCACGCAGTGCGGCCAGTGTATCCGCGGTTTCACCCGACTGGGATAGTATGACGAGCAAGGTGCCCGGCAAAACTGCTGTATGCCGGTACCGGAGTTCGCTGGCAATCTCAACCTGGCAGGGAAGGCCGGCATACTGCTCGAACCAGTACCTGGCAACCAGTCCAGCGTAGTAACTACTACCACAGGCAACAATCTGAATAGCCCTGGTTTCTTTGAATATTTTTTTAGCGCCCACACCGAAAGCGTCAGTGAACACCAGCTTGTCGCCCACTCGCCCGGACAGGGTTCGTTCGATTGCCGCTGGTTGCTCAAAAATTTCTTTTTGCATGTAATGGCGGTATTTTCCCTTGTCTGCCGACTCTTGACGTTCATCCAGGGTAATCGTCCTGCTCTCGACTGCTGCCTTGTTGTGACCAAAAATCGATATCTCCGATTCGGTCACCTCAACCAATTCCCCTTCTTCAAGAAAGATAAACCGGTCTGTCACCGGTCTTAGTGCCTGGGGATCAGAGGCGATATAGTTTTCACCAATGCCCAGACCTACGACCAGTGGACTGCCGAGCCTGACCGCCATGAGTTTACCGGGGTTGTTTTCATCGATCACTGCAAGCGCATAAGCACCTTCGAGTTTATCGAGAAGTCTATTCATGGCATCACGCAAGCTGCTCGCCCCTTTGAGCTCTTCATGTAATTGGTGGGCGATCACTTCTGTATCTGTTGCCGATTCGAAGATATAGCCTTTCTTTTCCAATGAAGCTCTCAGTTCTTCGTGATTCTCTATAATGCCGTTATGAACGACTGCAAGCCCCGTCGATACATGTGGGTGCGCATTTTGCTCGCTGGGTATGCCGTGAGTCGCCCAACGGGTGTGAGCAATGCCTGAATATCCCGCGGGCGGGTTCTGTCTGCAGGCTTCACTCAGTTCAGACACTTTACCCAAGCGCCGGATACGCTGGAGCTTGCCTCCATGATCCAGCATTGCGATGCCCGCAGAATCATAACCTCTATACTCAAGTCTTCGTAAACCCTCGAGAAGGATTTCGCTGACTTCACGCCTGGCAACCACGCCCACTATTCCACACATAAACTTTCCTATCCTGAACTTACTTCTTCACCGGCCGCTGCCAGTGTGAAATCGATTTTTGCTTGCCTCTGCCGAGCGCAAGTGTCCCCTGTTCAACATCCCTGGTAATGGTCGAGCCTGCGCCAATGGTCGAGCCTGCACCAATGCTAACCGGCGCAACCAACGACGAGTTAGAGCCAATGAATGCGGCATCGCCAATATGAGTCTCATGCTTGTTCGCACCATCGTAATTGCAGGTGATAGTGCCTGCGCCGATGTTCACGTCCTCACCAATGGTCGCATCACCGAGATAAGCAAGATGACTCGCCTTGCTGCCGCGCCCCAGTATACTTTTCTTCACTTCAACAAAGTTACCGACTGCCACACTATCTTCAAGCAATGTACCTGGCCTCAATCTGGCAAAAGGCCCCACAGAACAGTGCTCACCTACAATCGCCTGATCCAGAATCGAGTTAGCTTTAATGGTGCTGCCCGCGCCTATCCGGCTGTCTTTTACAATACAGTTGGGTCCAACCGTCACATCATCACCCAGGCTCACTTCGCCTTCGAACAGCACATTGATATCTATGGTGACTCCGCGACCGACCTTAAGCGTCCCACGTACATCCAATCGCGCCGGATCCATCACCTGAACACCCTGATCCATAAGCTGTTCTGCATTTTTGTTTTGCAAGCTTCTCTCCAATTCTGCTAACTGGGAAAATGTATTGATGCCAGTGACCTCCATCGGATCATCTGATCTGCAGGCTTCAACTGATGAACCACCTTCATTGGCATGTTTTACAATGTCTGTAAGTAGGTACTCTTTTTGCGCGTTATCATCTCGCAAGAGTTTCAACCAACGCTTCAACAAGTCAGCGTTGGCCGCCATTACGCCTGTATTGATTTCGCGGATAGACTTCTGTTCGTCATCAGCATCTTTTTCCTCGACGATACTCACAAGTTGGATACCTTCTTTGATAATTCTTCCGTAATTAAACGGATCGTCCAGTTCAACGGTAAGGACACTCAGGTCCGACGAGTTTGAAACCAGATCGCGCAAAGTTTCGGGTCGGATCAATGGTGCATCGCCTAGTAGCATTAACACCTGACAATCCTGGTCAATGTGCGGTGCAACCTGCTGCATGGCATGACCTGTTCCCAGCCGTTCTTTTTGCAATACCCAATTGATGTCATTCCGATGAGCAAAATAGTCTTGTACCTGGTCAGCACCCTGACCAACGACAACGTGGATACGGGCAGGGTGCAAGGTTTCAACCGATGCAAGCAGGTGTGCGAGTATCGGTTTCCCGGCCAGGGTTTGAAGTGCCTTTGGTTTTTCCGATCGCATCCGGCTGCCTAGTCCAGCTGCAAGAATGCATACTTCGAGTGATTCAGTCATTAAGTAGAGTTTACCTTAGGAACTAGTCAGAGCTTCCCTTAAACCCGTATTTTACCCGGGCACAAAAAAGGCGGCCAAGGCCGCCTTTTGTCAATTAAATGACATCGGTGAGGACTTGGAACCTCTGATTAAGAGGATATTTTCGTCAGAACAAGTGGTCCGGCACACCGGACGAGGCGAGCGGAGGATGATTACGACTCTGACGCGGTTATGGCGGAAATAGTGATGCGGCATACCGACCTTAATCAGACGTTCCTTATTTCTTTTGGCTCCTGATTTTCTGGATCGTCCGAAGCATGGCCACCTGTTCCTGCAGGTCAGCTGATACCCTGGCAAAATCAACATCAGCTCGCTGATCAGACAGTTCCTGTTCCGCCTTTTTCTGGGCTTCGAGAGCGGCTGCTTCATCCAGATCGTCAGCACGCAACGCTGTATCGGCCAAAATAGTGATCGACGTGGGTTGCACCTCGATAAATCCACCGGAGGCAAAGAACACTTCTTCTTCACCGCCTTCAAGAATAGACCGAATAGGTCCCGGTTTTACACCGGATAAGAGCGGTGTATGGCCCGGTAATATACCCAGCTCGCCAATCGTGCCTGACGCGACCACCATTTCGACCTGGCCGGCGAAAATTTCTTCTTCGGCGCTGACGATGCTGCAAAAAACTGTTGATACCATATTAATTCCGCAAAGCGTGTTTACTTAGAGTGTCTTGGCTTTTTCAACTGCCTGTTCGATACTGCCTACCATACTGAAAGCACCTTCAGGCAGAGCATCATACTCACCGTCCAAAATACCTTTAAAGCTTCGAATCGTATCGGATAGTGATACATAAACTCCTGGCTGGCCGGTGAAAACTTCGGCGACATGCATAGGTTGGGAGAAAAACTGGCTGACTTTACGTGCCCGGTAGACTGTCAATTTGTCTTCTTCAGACAATTCATCCATTCCCAGAATGGCAATGATGTCTTTCAGTTCCTTGTATCGCTGCAGGATACTCTGTACACCCTGCGCGACATTGTAGTGCTCGTCGCCCACCACTAATGGATCAAGCTGACGTGAGCTTGAGTCCAGTGGATCAACTGCCGGATAAATACCCAGTGAGGCAATATCACGTGACAAGGTTACCGTCGAATCCAGGTGGGCAAAGGTAGTTGCCGGTGACGGGTCTGTCAGGTCATCCGCAGGCACATAGACCGCCTGGATGGAGGTAATGGAGCCATCTTTGGTCGTGGTAATACGTTCCTGAAGTACACCCATCTCTTCAGCCAGCGTGGGCTGATAACCTACCGCTGAAGGCATCCGGCCCAGCAGCGCAGACACTTCAGTTCCGGCCAGCGTGTAACGATAAATATTGTCGATGAACAATAAGACGTCTCGACCATCGTCACGAAATTTTTCTGCCATGGTCAAACCAGACAAAGCGACCCGCAGCCTGTTTCCGGGCGGCTCATTCATCTGTCCAAACACCATCGAGATCTTGTCGATAACACCTGCTTCCTGCATTTCATGGTAGAAGTCGTTACCTTCTCGAGTACGTTCACCGACTCCGGCAAAAACCGACAGGCCGCTGTGTTCCCGCGCGATGTTATTAATCAGCTCAAGCATGGTTACTGTCTTGCCGACACCAGCACCGCCGAACAATCCAACCTTACCGCCTCTGGCAAACGGGCAAATCAGGTCAATGACCTTAACCCCCGTTTCAAGCAGATCTCTTCCGCCCGCCTGTTCGTCAAATCTGGGAGGCGCACGGTGGATGGGCATTCGTTCGGTTTCGTTGATCGGCCCTTTTTCATCGATGGGATTACCCAGGACATCCATAATCCGGCCCAGGGTTTGTTCGCCCACGGGCACAGAAATTGGCGCTTCGGTATCCGATACCGCCAGGCCACGACTGATTCCCTCTGATGATCCCATCGCGATGGTTCGGACGACACCGTCGCCCAGCTGCTGCTGAACCTCCAGAGTGAGATTATTTTCATCGATAGTCAGTGCGTCATAAATCCTGGGTACTTCTTCCCGGGGAAATTCAACATCAATCACCGCACCAATGACCGATACGATACGTCCACTACCCATTTCCTATTCCTCTTCGCTTATTTCTATGGTCATTCCAGTTTAAACGTGTACTTGTTTAAACGACCTTGTTTACCTCAGTTTAAACGTGTACTTGTTTAAACAACCTTTGTTCATCCCAGTTTAAACGTCCACGTTTAAACTGCCTTTGTTTGTTCCAGTTCATGCGGCTAAACCGCATCTGCACCACCGACAATTTCCGACAATTCCTGTGTAATCGCCGCCTGTCGCGCTTTATTCATGATGAGCTGCAGCTCATCAATCAAATCGCCCGCGTTGTCAGTCGCACTTTTCATGGCAACCATTTTTGCAGCCTGTTCACAGGCAACATTTTCAACAACAGCCTGATAAACCTGAGATTCAATAAATCGTGTTACCAGTCCTTCGACAAGCTGGCGTGCATCAGGCTCATAAATGTAGTCCCAGCGATGTTTCAAGCCTTCATCTTCTTCAGGGTCCAATGGCACCAGCTGCCTGATCGTCGGTGTTTGTGTCATGGTGTTTACAAACACATTGTTCGCCAGAAAGATTTTGTCGACATCTCCTGCTTCGAACGAGTCCAACATTACCTTGATACTGCCTATAAGGTCACTGATCTGCGGCGTTTCACTCACATGACTGCTGGATGCAATCACTTTGCCACCATAGCTTTTGAAAAACTGTGTGCCCTTGTTACCTATCAGACAAAGGTCATATTCAATGTCCTGCTCCGACCAGGTCTTTAATTCAACAACAACTCTTTTCAACATGTTGACATTAAGACCGCCACATAAGCCTTTATCTGTCGTGACTACTATGTAACCGACCCGTTTCACATCACGCTCAACCATGAACTGATGGCGATACTCCGGCGAAGCGTTAGCAACGTGACCAATTACCGATCGTATATGATCAGAATAGGGTCGGCCTTTCGCCATGCGTTCCTGCGCTTTACGCATCTTACTTGCAGCAACCATTTCCATCGCGCTGGTTATTTTCTGCGTGTTCTTAATACTACCAATCTGTTTTCGAAGTTCTTTGGCGTTCGCCATAGTTTTCTCGTTAGTTTTGAGCCCTAATTACCAGGTCTGTGTGGACTTGAATGTCTCGATTGCCTTTTGCATTCGGTCCACAATATCATCGGTATAGGCACCCTCAGTATTTACTTCGTTCATAAAATCTGAATGTTGCGAATTCATATACGAAACAAGGGCGGCTTCAAAATCGAGCACTTTCTCTACTTCAACATCCTGCAGGAAGCCTTCATTTGCTGCATAAAGCACAACGCCCATTTCAGCGACAGTCATCGGCGCATACTGCTTCTGCTTCATAAGCTCGTTAATGCGCTCACCATGCTCTAACTGTCTTCTGGTCGCTTCATCAAGATCAGATGCGAATTGCGAAAAGGCCGCCAATTCCCGGTACTGGGCTAGCGCAAGCTTGATACCACCGGAGATCTTGGACATGAACTTCATCTGGGCATCCCCACCAACCCGAGATACCGAGATACCCGGGTTCATAGCAGGTCTCTCGCCAGCGTTAAACTTGTCGGTTTCCAGGAAGATCTGGCCATCGGTAATGGAAATGACGTTAGTCGGAACGAATGCCGATACGTCTCCAGCCTGGGTTTCGATGATAGGCAATGCGGTCAATGATCCGGTCTTGCCTTTAACTTCACCATTGGTGAACTTTTCTACATAATCAACATTAACCCGGGCGGCTCGCTCAAGAAGTCGAGAGTGCAGATAAAACACGTCACCAGGATAGGCTTCTCGGCCGGGCGGTCGACGCAACAGCAAAGACACCTGCCGATAGGCCCAGGCTTGTTTGGTTAGATCATCATAGATGATCAGGGCGTCTTCACCGCGGTCACGGAAATATTCCCCCATTGCGCAACCTGAATATGCGGAAACATACTGCATGGGCGCAGGATCAGCAGCGCCTGCAACGACGACAATGGTGTTTTCCATCGCGCCATGCTCTTCAAGTGTCCGTACCACGTTGGCCACCGATGACAATTTCTGGCCAATGGCAACATATATACACTTAATTCCGGACTTTGCCTGGTTAATGATGGTGTCGATGGCGATCGCCGTTTTACCCGTCTGGCGGTCACCAATAATCAACTCCCGCTGACCACGACCCACAGGTATCATGGAATCGATACACTTGAGACCTGTCTGCACTGGCTGGTCTACATGTTGCCGGGCAATGACACCGGGCGCTACTTTTTCGACCGCCGATGAAGTGCTGGCATTAATCGGGCCTTTACCGTCGATGGGATTGCCCAGAGCGTCGACTACACGACCCAGCAATTCAGGACCCGCTGGAACTTCCAGGATTCTGCCGGTACACCGTACCGTCTCGCCCTCCCGGAGTCCTTTATAGTCGCCCAATACAACGGCACCAACGGAGTCCCGATCAAGGTTTAGTGCAAATCCAAAAATGTTACCGGGAAACTCGATCATTTCACCGTTCTGAACGTCCGCCAGGCCGTGAATTCTCACAATACCGTCAGATACACTGACGATGGTGCCTTCGTTTCTGGCCTCAGATGAGACATCCAGCTTTTCAATCCGTTGCTTGATGATCTCGCTAATTTCGGAAGGATTCAGTTGTTGCATATCCTGTTCCTCAAAGGAAAGTTAAATTCTTTTTTGTACTCCAGGGAACTTCTGATTTCGAGGTTTCCCGGTTATTCTAAATTTCTTGCAAACGGCTGATTAAGGTCGTTATGCCGCATCACTATTTCCGCCATAACCGCGTCAGTGTCGTGATCTTACTCCGCTCGCCTCTTCCGGTATGCCGGACCAATTGTTCTGACGATCCTCTTAATCAGAGGTTCCCTAATTCAATGCTTGCGATAATTTTGCCAACTTGCCTCTCACGGAATCGTCGATGACCGTGTCTTCTGCTTTAATTATTACACCGCCAATCAGCGCTTTATCCACGATGGTTTCAAGGTCGATATCCCGCTGCAACAGTCTCTGAAGCGCACTACCCAATTCAGATTTTTCCTGTTCCGACACTTCAAAGGCGCTCACGACTTTAACCTCCATGGTTTTCTCGTGATTCGCTTTCAACAATTCAAACATTTCTGAAATAGTTGGCAGTAATGCCAGTCGACCATATTCAGCCAGTACGCCGATGAAATTCTCACCGTCACTATTAAGCTCGTCAGCCATCAGCTGCACTAACAGTGCCGTTTCATCTTCGGTTGTCAGCAACGGACTATCGAGCGCGTCCCTAACGGTAGGATGTGCAATAGCGCTCGCCAGATTCTTCAGCATTGTAGACCAGGTAGGCAATCCGTCGGTTTGATCAAGCGCGTACGAAAATGCGGCGCGAGCGTAAGGTCTGGCGATGGTAAAAAGTTCAGCTTCAGCCATTGTTAGCCCTACAGTTGTCCAGCGAGTCTAGATAGCATGGCTCCATGTGCTGACCGATCAATGGATGCCTCGAGTATTTTCTCAGCACCTTCGACCACCAGTGCACCAACCTTCGCCCGAAGTTCTTCACGGGCCCGGCCTATTTCCTGGTCAATCTCATCCTGGGCGCCGGCTACTATACGTTCGGCTTCCTCGGTTGCTTTCGTCTTGGCTTCTTCCTCTATCTGGGTTGCCCTGCTTCTCGCCTGGGCGATTAGCTCTGCTGACTGTTTTTTGGCTTCCTCCAATCCCAGATCCGCGGCTTCGTTGGCTTGCTCCAGTTGCTTTTCAGCGGCTGCAGCGTTCTCTAACCCTTCCGAGATCGTTTTCTGGCGCTCTTTCATAATGGTCGTAAGCGGTGGCCAAACGTATTTCATGCAAAACATGACAAACAGAATGAACGAAATCGCCTGCCCGAGCATGGTCAAATTAATATTCACAGTTCACCTCAGTCTGGTTAAACGTCATGCGTGAATTTATAGCGCAAATATCATATAGAGCGAGATGCCCACTGCAATAATGGGCACCGCATCAACCAATGCCAGCGAGATAAACAATTGTGTCATCAGCATAGGCTGTAGTTCGGGTTGTCTGGCAACACCTTCCAGGTACTTGCCTCCTAAAATTCCAATGCCAACGCCACTACCAATGGCGCCCAATCCCATCAGGATTCCACCGGCAATTAAGATAAGCGACTGTTCCATGAGTTACTCCTGCTTTATAAGTCGTTTTTCAAAAAAAATTAGTGTTCGTCTACCTCATGAGCCTGACTCAAATAAACAATGGTCAGGATCATGAAGACAAACGCTTGTAAAACAATGATTAATATATGAAAGATTGCCCAGGGGAGCGACAGCGCCCACTGTGCCCAAAAAGGCAATAAAGCAATCAGAATAAAAATCATCTCCCCGGCGTAGAGATTACCAAAGAGCCGTAAACCGTGAGATAGCGGCTTCGCTATCATATCAACGATTTCAAGAATGAAATTGAACCAGTACATACTCCAGTGCGGGATTGGATGGGTCACCAGACCCGCAGCGAATTTGATCGGCCCTTTTATCTTGAAGTTGTAATAAAGCACCAGAATAAATACCGAAATCGACATGCCCAGGGTGGCATTGGGGTCAGTTGTGGCGACGACCTTCATGTAAGGGATACCCGCCGCACTTGTCAGGAAGGGGATCCAGTCCACAGGCACCAGATCCATCATATTCATCAAAAAGACCCAGACGAGTATGGTCAACGACAAGGGACCGATAATCGGATTGGGTCGGGTCCCAAAAACCTGTGTGACATTATTTTCAACAAATTCAACCGCCATCTCACAAACGTTCTGAAGTCCAGCCGGGACGCCTGTCGTGGCTTTACGTGCTGTCATAGTGAAGATGAACAGGAACAATGATCCCAGGGAAATCGACCAGAACATAGTATCGACATTGATCGCCCAAAATCCCATTTCAGCAATATCTTCCGCCCCATGGGCCCAGCCCCATTGGCCGTCGGCAAATTGCCCATAGGTCAAATTAGTCAGGTGATGCTGAATATACTCAGACGAGTTTTGATATTCTCCAGACATACGCTATGTGGATCCTTTCCTATACAAGCTGTACCACCTATCCAAACAAACTATCCAGGTAAAACCCAGGGAAATATCTCATTCATCGCCGAGCCACCCAACCAACTGACAGAACCCTAATACTTCGTTGTATTTCAACATGTTAGGGTAACAGTCTCTTATTCTCCAACCTTCTACTCTCGATAAATGGCACCAACGCCACACACATTTGCAACATAACAAAGGTCGCAAAAAAAACCACTGCATTCAGCGGTCGGACAAACACAAACACCAGCGCAAACATCGACACCGTCAGCGCAAATTTACCAGCGGCACCTCTCACCGCATGAGCCAAACCTGTAGAGGTCTGAGTCACCGGCCGTAGACTGACCACGAGCATATACAAACCGGGAATGATGCAAACCATCCCTGCCATGAGGGCGGAAATTGCCGCCACCCGGTTGAACGCCAGACACGAAGCTGCTGCGAGAAGTGTCGCAATGAACTGCGCTGCAACGATGCGGTAGATAGGCGAATCGGTGATTACAGATAATTTTTCAACTATCATTTTTGTGCCAAAACGCCCGGGTCGTCGCGGGTGCAGAGTATAGAGATTAAGCATTAGCGGAGCAACTTGGAAACACCAGTTTTCTGGTGAATAAAGGGAACTTCTGATGAGATATTAATTGTCTCGGGTTATTCCTCGTAACCTATTTTTGCGAGGACGCCGTCCAGTTCATCCAGGGAACTGTAGCTGATAATCAGCCTGCCCCTGCCTTTACTGGTATGACGTATCTGCACCGGTTGCCCCAGTGTCTGGCCAAGCCTCTCTTCCAGTCTCCTGGTATCTGAATCAGAGCCTGGTGCGGCATGATTTTTCTTTGGAGATTTCCCGAAATTTCTGACGAGTTCTTCCGTCTGGCGAACATTCAATCCGCCGGTAACAATCAGGTTCGCAACTTTCAACTGCGCCTGCTGATCAAGGGTCAACAGCGCCCTTGCATGGCCCATCTCAATATCACCGTGGACGAGCATTTCCGCGATCGGTCCTGGTAAATGGGTCAACCGAAGCATATTGGTCACTGCGCTGCGCGATTTTCCCACCGCCTCTGCGACTTCCTGATGGGTAAATTGAAATTCTTCCACCAGCCGTAGCAGCGCCTTCGCTTCTTCCAGCGGATTAAGATCTTCACGTTGAATGTTCTCAATCAGCGACATGGCCAATGCTGTTTCATCGTCGGCTACGCGAATCACGGCAGGAACCTTCTCCAGCCCGGCTTTTTGTGCGGCACGCCAACGTCGCTCGCCGGCAATAATCTCATAAAGATTTTCCCCGGCCGGTCTCACCACAATGGGTTGTATTAGCCCTTGAGCTTTTATCGAGGCAGCCAGCTCTGCAATTGAATCATCGGCAAAATAGGTTCGAGGCTGATATTTACCTGGCTTGATCCACTCCACTGGAATCTCATCAATCCCCGTTTTAGCGGGTTTCAGTGTTTCTTCTCTGGGGAGAAGTGCATCAAGGCCTCGACCCAACCCTCTTTTTTTAACCACCATGTGATCGGCCTCCAGCCTCCGGATGCCCTCGAAGCACCTCTCCCGCCAGTGCTAAATAGGCCTTCGCTCCCCGGGAATGTTTATCGTAGAAAAGAATCGGAACTCCGTAACTTGGCGCCTCTGCCAAACGAACATTTCTTGGCACGATAGTCCGATAAACAGCTTCGCCAAAATGCTCGATGAGTTGTAAGGATACATCACGACTCAAGCTGTTGCGCGGGTCATACATGGTCCTTACCAGGCCTTCAATTTTCAAACTCGGATTGAGCGACACGGTGAGTCGGTCAATCGTATCCATCAGTGCCGTCAGTCCTTCGAGGGCATAGTACTCACACTGCATGGGTATAATCACACTATCGGCAGCGACCAGTGCATTGACTGTGAGTAATCCCAACGCTGGTGGGCTATCTATGATAATAAAGTCGTAGCGAACCCTTACACTGATCAGTGCGTCCCTGAGCCTGAACTCACGCCGATCAATATCAGTAAGTTCGATCTCGGCGCCTGTCAGGTCTGCGTTGGCGCCCAGAAGGTCATACCCCGCTGCCTCTGCATTTTCAATGACTTCGAGCGTCGTTGCTTCCCCTACCAAGACGTCATAGATTGAATGATTCAGATCGGTTTTTTCAATTCCGCTCCCCATCGTGGCATTGCCCTGGGGATCCAGATCAACCAACAACACCTTGCAGTTCATCATCGCCAGGGATGCGGCAAGATTAACGCTCGTGGTGGTTTTGCCCACACCTCCTTTTTGGTTGGCAATCGCCAGAATGACTGTCATTGACACAAACTCAGTTCGATCAAATACCTTTGTGCTTTGATACCCGGGACCATTAATTCGTGCAGTTCACAATGGATATCCTGTCGCTCAAGGTCGCCTTGTTCGACGGGTCCTTTCATGGCAAGCAGTGTTCCATCGGGTGCCAGCAGCGGCAAAGTAACTTGTACAAATTCATCGAGCTGCCTGAAGGCACGACAGACAATATGATCAAAACTACCACTGAAATCTTCAACCCTTGCCTTGACAACTTCTACGTTGGTTAATCCAAGATCGATCTTCGCCTGCATCATGAAACGAGTCTTCTTGCCGTTGGAATCGAGCAGGGTAAATCCCTTATCTTCATGGAGCAGTGCCAATGGGATACCAGGCAAACCCGCGCCGCTCCCAACATCCAAAATCGTTTTCCCGGTAACAAATGAGGCGATCGACAATGAATCCATTAGATGAACAGACACCATCTCTTCGAGTTCACTGACCCCGGTAAGGTTGGTGACCTTGTTCCATCGGCAAAGTAAATCCAGATAATTCAGCGATTTGTCGATCTGGGCGTCGGTCATGCTAAGGGATAGTTGGTTTAACCCCGTCTTTATCTTTTCGGCGAGCCCCATCAGACACTTCTAGACACTTTGTCTGACCCTGAGTTTGCCCAGTTTTTTTACATGAATTAGCAACAATGAAACTGCAGCAGGCGTGATCCCGGAAATTCTGCCTGCCTGACCAAGCGTTGCTGGCTTAATGTCATTGAGCTTCTGTGTTACCTCGTTGGACAATCCCGATATGCTGGTGTAGTCCAGGTCAACTGGCAAAACCAGGTTTTGTTGGGATTGAATACGTTCTATCTCTTCAGTTTGTCGCGCAATATAGCCTTCGTATTTACAATCTATCTCTACCTGTTCGTTAACCTCGGCGTCCGAGAAGTCAACTCCTGCTGATTCAAGCAGCGACTCAATGCTGGCTTCGGGTCGCTTAACCAGGTCATGTAAAGAGTACTCGCGCGCAAGAGGCTTCCCCAGGAGTTGTTCTACCCGGGTGTCCCCGGCCTGAACAAAGTGTTTCGTCAGGACATTTGAAAGCTTAACAATCTTGTCGCACTTATCGCTGAACTGTTTCCAGCGAGCATCATCTACAAGGCCCATTTTCCGACCGATCTCGGTTAATCGTCGATCTGCATTATCCTGGCGAAGAATCAGCCTGTATTCAGCCCTGGACGTGAACATCCTGTACGGCTCTTTGGTTCCCATGGTGATGAGATCATCAATCAGGACGCCAATATAGGCTTCACTTCGCTTTGGCCACCATGGCTCTTTGCCCTGTACTTGTCGCGCCGCATTGATACCTGCAACAAGCCCCTGGGCTGCTGCTTCCTCGTAACCGGTCGTACCATTGATCTGTCCCGCGAAATAAAGTCCGGCGACGTGTTTCGTCTGCAGGCTGGGCTGCAATTCTCGTGGTTCAAAAAAATCGTATTCAATCGCATAACCCGGTCTTGTGATGTGCGCGGACTCGAAGCCTTTGATGGAATGTACAAGTGCTACCTGGACATCGTACGGCAAGCTGGTGCTGATACCGTTCGGATACAATTCATTGGTACCTAAACCTTCCGGCTCGATAAATATCTGGTGTGAATTCTTGTCGGAAAATCGAACCACCTTATCTTCAATCGACGGGCAATACCTGGGACCAACTCCTTCAATCTCTCCTGAGTACAGAGGAGATCTATCCAGACCGTCCGAAATAATGTCATGGGTACGCTGGTTAGTATGGGTAATGAAACACGACACCTGTTCCGGGTGATCATCAACACTCGACAGGTAAGACATGACAGGTCTCGGTGTATCCCCCGGTTGTTCCTCCAGATCGCTGAAGTCAACAGAGTTGCCGTCGATGCGCGGAGGTGTACCCGTTTTTAGGCGACCGACCGTAAACGGCATTTCCCGCAATCTCGCGGCGAGCGCGTTAGAGGGCGCATCTCCGGCACGACCACCTGTCTGTTTGTTCATGCCGATATGAATGAGGCCACCCAGGAAGGTCCCCACGGTGAGTACGACGGCTCGCGCATGAAACTTGAGCCCCATATTCGTGACAACACCAACTATCTGCTCACCCTCAATCAGCAGATCGTCAACAGATTGCTGGAAAACGAATAGCCCCGGCTGATTTTCCAGGATTTGTCTTATCGCTGACCTATAGAGCTGACGGTCTGCCTGTGCTCGAGTAGCCCTTACCGCAGGTCCTTTTCTTGAATTAAGCACACGAAAGTGGATACCCGCCCGGTCCGCTGCCAATGCCATGGCGCCGCCCAGTGCATCAATTTCCTTTACCAGGTGACTCTTGCCAATTCCACCAATCGCCGGGTTACATGACATCTGGCCAAGGGTTTCAATATTCTGGGTCAGCAGGAGAGTAGCCGCACCACTGCGAGCCGCTGCTAGTGCGGCTTCGGTCCCGGCATGGCCACCGCCGACAACGATGACATCAAACCTGTTTTGACTATTCACTGTGCACTCTGACTGTTTCCCGAAACTTGATTGCGATAGACCTTTAACGGTGGACAAGGGAATCCATCTGCCCAAGTTTGCCTGAATTTACACTGGAAAACCGCTATGGAAAGTGTTCAGCGGTTTATGGGACGGGAAAGTATACGGATGACAGGAGCAATGTCACGTTTTTGCAGAGGACTACTTGCCAATACAAAAACTGCTGAATATCTCTCCAAGCAGATCGTCCGCAGTGAATTCCCCTGTGATTACAGACAGGTATTGCTGACAGATTCTGAGCTCTTCAGCCAGCAGTTCCCCTGCCTGGTCATTCACCAGGACTTCTCGACCGGTCAGCAATGCGTGTTGGGCTTGCTTTAAAGCCATAATGTGGCGAGTTCGAGCCGTATAGTTTGACTCTACACCCGTTGTTACTCCCAACCGATGTTTCAGGCGGGCTTTAAGCGCATCGAGACCTTCTCCTGATTTTGCGGATACCAATAAATCAGAATCACCAAATTGCGCTCGATCCACGACCAGGTCAATCTTGTTGAAAACGATAACGGCTCGTTCATCGTCGGCAAGCTCGACCAAATCCGCCTGTCGTTGTTCAGGTGTGAGACTCGCATCTACCAATGTAATCACCAGATCCGCCTGTTGACTCGCGGCGATAGCCCGGCGAACACCTTCTGCTTCAATCTTGTCCTCACTTTGCCTAATGCCAGCAGTGTCGACCAACTGTAGCGGGATACCATCTAAGTGAAATGTTTCATTGACGACATCACGAGTGGTACCCGGTATATCGGTAACAATCGAAGTATCTCGGCCACTTAGCTGATTCATCAAGCTTGATTTACCCACATTGGGTTTTCCGATCAAAACAACCGAAGCGCCCTCTGATAGTAACGCGCCTTGACTGGCTTCACTGAGAATTGTACTTAACTCAGCCAAGATAATGCTAAGCTGCGACTCAACTCTTTCGTCAGTTATAAAATCAATTTCTTCTTCAGGAAAATCGATCGCTGCCTCTACGAACACTCTTAACTCAATAACTTTAGCAAGCAGCACGTTGATTTTATTAGAGAATTTTCCTTGCAGCGAGCGCATTGCCGAACGAGCTGCTTGCCGGGTTCCACTATTGATCAAATCAGCAATGGCTTCGGCCTGGGCAAGATCAACTTTATCGTTGAGGAAAGCCCGCTGACTAAACTCCCCGGGCTCGGCTATTCTAGCGCCAAGTCCAACGGTTCTGCTAAGGAGCATATCGAGCACCACGGGCCCACCGTGCCCCTGTAGCTCTAGAATATCTTCTCCGGTAAATGAATCTGGTGCTTTGTAAAAAATAGCAATCCCATGATCGATGGATTCATTGTTTTCGTCACGAAATTCACTGAAGGTCGCATAGCGGGTTGCTGGCAATTCACCCAGAACCGCAATCGCAATCTCCGCTGCCAGAGGGCCAGATATCCTGACAATACCAATACCTCCCTTACCTGGCGCGGTAGCCCTGGCAGCAATCGTATCTTTGACATAAGCCATGAGGTAATCGTGTCAGGTGGCTTTTTCGAGCTGCCGTGTGACGTACAATTGCTGGAGCAGCGAAAGAATATTGTTGACCAGCCAGTAAAGAACCAGCCCGGAGGGAAACCAAAGGAAAAAGAAAGTGAACATGATCGGCATCAGCTTGAACACCTTTGCCTGGACAGGATCCGGCGGCTCAGGTTGCATCATCTGCGTCAGGTACATGGAGATACCCATGGCAATTGGCAATATAAAATATGGGTCCATCGCCGATAAGTCATGAATCCATAGAAAGAAAGGCGCCTGGCGCAATTCAACGCTCTCCATTAACGTCCAATACAGCGCAAGAAAAACAGGCATCTGCAACAAGATCGGGAAACAGCCCCCTAACGGGTTTGCGCCTTCTTTTTTGTACAGGTCCATCATTGCCTGAGAAAACTGCTGGCGGTCCTCTCCAAAACGTTCTTTGAGCCGCGCCATTTCCGGCTGTAGTTTTCTCATCTTGGCCATGGACCGAAAACTTGCCGCCGACAAAGGATAGAGCAACGACTTAACAATGACCGTCAAACCAATAATGGCAAGACCCCAATTTCCTACTACCGAATGGATGACGGTTAGCAGATAAAAAAGCGGCTGCGCCAACCACCAGAGAAAACCATAATCTACGGTAAGATCCAGGCCTGAGGCAATATCGCGCAGTCGATACTGATCCTTGGGCCCCACATAAAATTGCGCACTAACAGAATCGTTAGCGCCTGCAGGCACGCTGATCGCCGGTGTCGTAAAACCGAACAGATAGACATCTTGATTTTTTAGCTTTCGCGCCTGGTAAGTATTGCTTGTTCCAGGTGAAGGGATCCAGGCGCTGACGAAGTAGTGCTGCACCATTGCCACATAACCATCCTCCCGGGTTAGTTTGTAACTTTCGTCTTCAATGTCGTCGAATTCAAGTTTGCGATAAAGCTCCTCATCCGAACGAGTGGCGCCACCCACGTAGGGTTGCAGACCCATAGAATTTCCGCCTACGGACACTGGGTCCTCGGCATCTCGCTTAATCTGCACAAACAGTCCAGCACGCCAATCGTTGGTACTGTAATTGTTGATTTCGTATTTCATACCAATGAGATAGTCGCCACGTCGAAACAAAAAATGCTTAAGCACCTCAACGCCGTCGGGCTGAACGTATCGAAGCGTGACCGTCAAATCTTCGCCGTCCCCAAGGTTAAAATTGTTTCGTGTCGTCGAAAACAGGGGTCTAAATCCCTGTTTGTCTGTGCCATTGGGTCCTATCAAACCACTTTGGACGACATATGAATTACCTGGATTGACCAACAAAAATGGGATATCGGGGGTTTCAAGCGTCATCGGATATTGCGGAAGGGCAACACTGACAATATCCCCCCCCAGCAGGTCGATTTGTACTTTCAATACGTCAGTTTCAACCTGGATAACTTTCCGGGCCTGTACCGTAACTGGTTTTACGGAGACGTTATGATCCTCGAGTCTTGGTACAATCTCTGCTGATTCTGCTACCGGTACTGTGGGTTGTGAAGGCAGTGTTGCTATCGGCGTATCTACGAGTTCAGGCGCCTGGATGTCGGTTACCTGACCATAATCCTCATTCCAGGCAAGGATGAGCATATAAGACGTCACGGCTAGACCCAGCAGTATCAAGACACGTTGAATATCCATTTATGTCCCTTTCTCAACCGCTTCTGGCACAGGATCAAATCCGCCCGAGTGATACGGATGGCACTTAACAATTCGCCTGGCTGACAGGCTGACACCTTTTATCACTCCGTGGGATTCAATGGCTTCTATCGCATAGTGAGAGCAGGTTGGATAGAAACGACAATGCGGTCCGATGACCGCACTTAAAGTGAGCTGATAACCACGAATGAGCAGGGTTAAGATTTTCTTCACAACTTATTTTTCACCCCTATTTGCTCCGTAATGGATTGGAATGACTGATTAAGAATATTGACCAACTCTGCTTCGAATCTCGCTTTTTGTCTGGTCAATACGATCAGATCTAGCCCAGGACCATCTTCAGCCTGTAGCTTTCGGAAAGATTCTCGTATTGTTCGCTTGATCTTATTTCGATTAACGGCACCAGGTATATTTTTCTTGCTGACAATCATTCCCAGGCGATTAAATCCTCGCTGGTTGATCTTTGCAAGAAACAATAATGAAGGTTTACTCAATCGAATATCGCATTCACCGAATACAGCATCAAATTCATGTGAATGCATAAGTCGGTGACTAACGGGTAATTTTTGGTTAAACATGCTGCTCTCTCGCGAGGGCACCGCAATCTCGTGAAAATGTATTGCTGTTCTTAAGCTGAAAGGACCTTCCGACCCTTGGCTCGTCTACGTGCCAGGACTAATCTACCGGCCTTGGTAGACATTCTGGCTCGAAAGCCATGAGTTCGTTTACGCTTCAGAACGCTCGGCTGAAATGTTCGTTTCATGATGGTGTACCGGATAAGAGGTATCGAAAAGGAGGGCGAGTCTAATGAAGAAAGTTCGATTCGTCAATTGTGAAGAAAACGGGCTGTATTATTATTAAAGTACTTATATATATATAACTTATTATTAATATTTTTATTAAGGGATACTTTTCTGTGCATAACTGCCTTTTTACTCAGTAATTCAGTGACTTAGCTCAGGTAAAAGATGGCTTGATTCCTGTTATTTTGTTCTGGATAAATTGTGGCTAAGCGGTTTGAAACTAACCATGTTATCCACAGGTCCAACAAGGATTTTAAGGGGTGGTGTTTCATCCACAGGTTATGCACAACTTAATCAAGGGTTGGTCATGCTTAATGTGTATAAATAACTGAAAAATAACTACTTTTTTACTGTTTATTTTCGGTGAATCGCTTGGCTTGAAACCAGTAATCGAGTTAACATCCTTCGGTGCTTCAAGTATCACCATGTGCAGCGATTTACCGTTCTACCCGCCTATCCTGGTAGACAAAATCCAAGCAAAAAAACAAGAATCACAAACACTGGCACGGTAAGTATGGGGGCTCTGTGGGCACTACAAATTGGCAAAAATGCCTTGATAGACTCGAAGATGAATTGTCTTCGCAACAATTTAACACCTGGATTCGACCATTACAGGTAATTAACAACGACACCAATGTAAAGCTGCTTGCGCCTAATAAGTATATTAGGGATCAGGTAAGCGACAATTTTCTGGTTCGTATAAAGGAAATATTGGCCCAAAACGGTTCGGGAAAGGTTGAGCTCGAAATAGGGAGCACGACAAGATCAAAGCCCCGTCGTTCAGAATCGTCAAACGCTTTTGCTGCCAGAGAACGATTTTACCCGTTGCTGGACCTCAAAAAGGAATTTACATTTGATACTTTCGTTGAGGGTCGTTCCAATCAAATAGCAAGAGCAGCGGCAGTTCAGGTTTCAGAAAATGTGGGTGGTTCTTCTTACAATCCATTGTTGTTGTACGGAGGGGTTGGTCTGGGAAAAACTCATCTGATGCATGCCGTGGGGAATTCAATTGCCGAGCGCCATCCTAACCTGAAGGTTGCGTACATGTACTCTCAGCGATTTATGGAGGATATGGTCAGGGCCATTGAGCATGGCACTATGTCAGATTTCACGCAGTACTACCGTTCCGTCGATGTGCTGCTGATGGATGATATCCAGTTTTTGGCGAAAGGAGTGAAGACGCAAGAGGAATTCTTTCATGTTTTCAACAGGTTACAAGAAGACGGTAGCCAGATAGTGTTGACCTGTGATCGCTATCCGAAAGAAATTGAAGGTCTGGAAGAGAGGCTGGAAAGTCGTTTTGTCTGGGGCATGACAGCGCCTCTGGAGCCGCCCGAGCTGGAAACACGCGTGGCCATACTCATGAAAAAGGCCGAGCTGGATCAGGTTGAGTTGCCAAGCGACGCTGCTTTCTTTGTGGCAGAGCGAATTCGCTCAAATGTCCGAGAACTTGAAGGGGCGTTAAAGCGTATCATTGCTAACTCGAATTTTACCGGTAAGCCGATCAGTATTGAACAGGTCAGGGATTCTCTTAGAGACTTGATTGCGATTCAGGATCGTCAAATCGGGATAGAGAACATTCAGAAAACAGTAGCTGATTATTATAAGATTCGCGTCGGTGATTTACATGCGAAGACGCGTACACGGTCGATCGCGAGACCCAGACAACTCGCCATGGCGCTAGCTAAAGAACTGACCAATCACAGCCTTCCAGAGATTGGTGATTCGTTCGGCGGAAGGGATCATACGACAGTATTGCATGCCTGCCGTAAGATCGAAGAACTCAGGGAGAGTACTCAAAATATCCGGGAAGATTACAATAATATTCTTCGGTTGCTGACCGCCTAACGCCGTTTTAGGCTCTAACCGCCCGGACCCAGGAAGTCACATGAAGTTTACGATCAATAGGGAAAAGCTGCTTGATCCGCTGCAGTTGGCATGTGGTGTGGTGGAACGACGGCAGGTGTCACCTGTTCTCTCAAATTTATTGCTGGCAGTGGAAAACGGTGAAATGGTGATCACTGGAACGGATCAGGAAGTGGAGATAGTGGTTCGCATTCCCGAGGTGACCATTGTCGAGCCAGGCGAGATCACGGTACCAGCCAGAAAGCTGATGGATATATGTCGCAGCTTGCCGGAGGGTGCTGACATGGAGGCGAGTTTGGACGGCGCAAGAGTTGCTGTGGAAAGTGGCCGCTTCAGTTCCCACCTGGCGACACTACCGCCGAATGATTTTCCCAATATTGATATTGGAAAGCATGAAGTGTCTATTGAGCTGGCGGTGGTGGATCTAGCCCGGTTATTGCAGCGTACCAGTTTTGCCATGGCGCAGCAGGATGTGAGGTACTTCTTTAACGGCGTCTTGTTGGAAGTAGAAGGTAAAATTGTGCGGTTCGTCGCAACCAACGGTCAACGATTGGCTTGCAGTACAGTCGTCACACCAGAGCTTGGGAATCACCAGTTTATTATTCCTCGAAAAGCGATAGTTGAATTGGGCCGTGTACTTGCTGATGGTACGGACGAGACAGTAACACTCAATTTTACAGCGAATCACATGCAGGTTGATCGGGGCCGAGTCAGGCTGACAACGAAACTGATTGATGCCACCTATCCAGACTATTCGCGAGCTATACCAACAGGCGGCGACAAGATTGTTATTGCTGACCGGCAGCTACTAAAAGAAGCACTTGTCCGTACCGCTATCTTGTCGAATGAGCTTTACAGAAATGTTCGTTTGATGGTGTTACCGGGTAAGCTTGATATGCATGCAAACAACCCCCAGCAAGAAGAGGCAGAAGAGAGCATTTCGATAGAGTATGAAGGTGAGCCCCTGGAGATTGGCTTTAACATCAGCTATCTGATTGAGGCGCTGACAGTCATGCAGGGGGAGAAGGTTCGATTAACATTGAGTGATCCAGGGAGTGCTTGCCTGCTGGAGGATCCGGATGAAACCACATCATTGTATGTAATCAGTCCAATGGTTTTGTAAAATAATAGTAAGTACTTGCTAACTGTATAGTGACGGTGGAATGTAAGGTATGAAATTTTCTGTTAATCGTGAGTTATTATTACGTCCGCTACAGCAAGTTGCGGGTGTGGTTGAACGACGTCAGACATTACCGGTTTTATCTAATCTGCTGCTTCAAGTCAAAGACGGTCAACTGTCCATGACAGGCACTGATCTGGAAGTTGAGCTTATTGGGCGGATCGATGTCTCTAGTGAACAGGAAGGGGAAATTACCGTTCCCGCCCGGAAAATGGTCGATATTTGTCGAGAGATCCCGGAAAAAGCCGACATAGAATTTACCCTACTGGAAAATAGACTCGAGATACGTTCTGGTCGTTTTAGATCAACATTATCGACTTTGCCTGCGATAGATTTCCCATCTGTTGACCGGTCAACCTCAGAATTGAGTACGGAACTGGAATGCAAGGCGTTCAAGAATCTGCTCGACAAAACGGCTTTTGCCATGGCTCAGCAAGATGTCCGGTACTTCCTGAACGGGATGCTCATAGAAGTGGGCAATGGCCATGTCAGATCCGTTGCAACCGATGGTCATAGACTGGCGATGAGCGACCTGGTCCAGGAAGGCCTGGATGGCCCGGTAAAGCAGGTTATTGTGCCAAGGAAGGGCATTATAGAAATCCAGCGTTTGTTGCAAGAGTTGGAAGACAAGGTTTCTATCGATATTGGCAGTGCGCATTTATGTGCAAGTTCTGCCATGTTCACGCTGACCACCAAACTCATTGATGGAAAGTTTCCAGATTATGATCGTGTTATTCCCAGGGATGGAGACAAAGTGGTTCTTGCCAATAGACAGGAATTGCGGCAGGCATTGAGTCGAACAGCTATCTTATCGAACGAAAAATTTCGAGGTATTCGAGTTTCACTGTCATCTGGCCAACTTCTACTGTCGGCAAACAATCCGGAACAGGAAGAAGCCGAAGAAACCGTTTCTGTCGATTATCAGGGTGAAAGTCTGGAAGTTGGCTTTAATGTCAGTTATTTACAGGACATCCTGAGTGTTCTTGACAATGAAAAGGTCAGGATGACACTTCATGACGGGAATAGCAGCGCGATTCTTGAAGATCCAGATTTGGAGGACGCGATCTACGTTGTAATGCCAATGAAATTATGAGCCTGGGTCGGCTAGATGCCCTCCGGTTCAGGAATTTGTCTGACGTTACTCTAGAATTATCTCCCGGTATCAATCTTCTGTTCGGCGAGAATGGCAGCGGAAAAACCAGCCTGTTAGAGAGCAGTTATTTCCTGTCATCCGCACGCTCTTTTCGTAGTGCAGGGCTGGACCCTGTAATTCAGCAGGGACAGGTGGATTGTCTGGTAAGAGGCAGTGTACGCCGTGCAGGGCAGGGCTACCAGATTGGCATCAAAAGAGATCGGAAAGGTGCCAGGGATATTAGAATCAACGGCGAGGTTGCACATCGTGCAACGGATCTGGCGAGGCTATTACCAACCCTGCTCCTCGGACCGGAAACCGTTGATTTGCTCCTCGGTCCGCCCATCCATCGTAGACGTTTCCTTAACTGGGGATTGTTTCACGTGGAACAGGGCTTTACCGAGTTATGGGATGAAGCAAATCGATGCCTACGTCAGCGAAACCTGGTTTTAAGGGCAAATGCCGTCAATTGGCAGGAGTTGGAGGCCTGGTCAATTCAATTGGCTGAACTGGCCGGGAAAATCGATCGACTCAGGGAGGCTTATTGTAAACGCTACTGTGAACACTTTGCGAGGCTAGTCCCGGGACTGACGGGATTCGATGAGGTTAAATTCGAATACCAAAGAGGCTGGCCCCAGGGAGTCGAATTACTGGACATCTATCACCGGGAACGTGATATAGACCAAAAAAGAGGTTATACGCAGAAGGGATTTCATCGTGCAGATGTTAGAATAACGGTTGCCGGCCAGTCTGCGGTAACAATTTGCTCCCGCGGTGAATTGAAAGCCCTGGTGTGGGGTATGAAATTGGCACAGGGTGCGCTCAAGGGTGACCAGGAAAGTCAGGACACCCTATATCTAGTAGATGACCTCGCTTCAGAGTTTGACCTGCAGCATCGGCGGCGATTATGCAAATTTTTGTCCAGGACTGGGCAGCAGGTCTTATTGACAGGTATCGATAGAGGTGTCTTGATCGAAGCCTGCGAGGACGCAATAAACGGCCAGTTTCACGTGAAACATGGTGAGGTTCAGGAGAGATAGATGACAGAAAAAAGATCCTATGATTCCAGCAGTATCAAAGTGCTTAAAGGCCTGGACGCTGTTAGGAAGCGTCCAGGTATGTACATTGGAGATACCGATGATGGCACCGGTTTACACCACATGGTGCAGGAATTGGTCGACAACGCCATTGATGAGGCCCTGGAGGGATATTGCTCGGAAATCAAGGTTGTCATCCATCCTGACGAATCCGTGTCGGTCTTTGACGATGGTCGTGGGATTCCGACTGATATACACGAGGAAGAGGGTATATCAGCCGCGGAGGTAATCATGACCGTCTTGCATGCAGGAGCAAAGTTCGATGACAGTAACTATAAAGTGTCCGGTGGACTGCATGGTGTGGGTGTTTCTGTTGTCAATGCGCTTTCATCAGAGCTAAATCTGACCATTTGGCGAGACGGTAAGATATGGGAACAAACCTATCACGACGGCGTTCCTGAATCGCCGCTCCATACTGTTGGTGAAACCAGTCAAACCGGTACACGCTGCCGCTTTAAACCCTCTCCAGCGACGTTTACCAATATCGAATTTCACTACGACATCCTGGCTAAAAGGCTAAGAGAACTCTCGTTTCTCAATTCCGGTGTATCCATTGAATTGACCGATGAACGCTCAGGCAAGCACGAATATTTCCAGTACGAAGGTGGGCTCAAGACCTTTGTGGAATATTTGAACACCAACAAGACCCCGCTAAATCAGATTTTCTATTTTTCCGCTGAACGAGAGGATGGTATTACCGTGGAAGTAGCGATGCAGTGGAATGAGTCCTATCAAGAGACCATTCTTGCTTACACGAACAATATTCCTCAGAACGATGGTGGTACTCATTTACAGGGTTTTCGTGGTGCACTCACTAGAAGCCTGAACAACTATATTGACAGTGAGGGTCTGGGTAAAAAATCCCAGACCAACACGACAGGAGACGACGCCCGGGAGGGGCTGACGGCAATCGTCTCGGTCAAGGTGCCTGAACCCAAGTTTTCCTCACAAACAAAGGAGAAATTGGTGTCCTCAGAAGTCAAGACGGCAGTAGAGCAGGAAATGGGTAGTCATTTCTCATCATATTTACTGGAATTCCCCACTGAGGCCAAAACCATTGTCCAGAAAATGATTGATGCCTCCAGGGCCAGAGAAGCAGCCAGAAAGGCAAGGGAAATGACTCGACGTAAGGGCGCACTTGATGTTGCCGGTCTACCTGGCAAGTTGGCTGATTGTCAGGAGAAGGATCCGGCGAAATCCGAGATCTATCTAGTGGAGGGTGATTCCGCGGGTGGATCAGCCAAACAGGGGCGTGATCGAAAGTTTCAGGCAATTCTTCCGCTAAAAGGCAAGATTCTCAATGTTGAAAAAGCAAGATTCGACAAAATGCTGTCCTCGGTTGAAGTCGGGACGCTGATTACAGCGCTGGGTTGTGGGATTGGGCGGGATGAGTTTGATCCGGACAAACTTCGATATCACCGCATTATCATCATGACCGATGCAGATGTTGATGGAGCCCACATACGAACATTGCTCCTCACTTTCTTTTTCCGGCACATGCCGGAGCTGATTGAACGAGGCCATTTATTGATCGCGCAACCACCGCTTTACAAAATGAAGCGAGGCAAACAGGAACGATACATCAAAGATGAAAATGAACTGACACAGTATCTGCTGGAGGCGGCACTGGAAGACGCCAGTCTGGAAACAGGGGTAGATAATATTGTTGTTTCGGGTGATGAACTGCGGAGCCTGGCAGAAACCTACTATAAGACCCAGTCACAGATGCAGAGACTTGATCGCGTTTACCCCATTAATGTTCTTGAACAGATGATCTATTTACCTCGCTTAGACCTCGATCAGTTAAGAAATCAATCGGAGGTTCAAGCCTGGATTGAGCAGCTAATCGCGTTGATGGCTCCGTTCAATACTTCCCGGGCTCAATATGAGATATCCGTAGAGGAGGACCAGGAGCGCCATCTATTTTATCCCAACATTACCGTCATCAATCACGGTGTTCGAAGGAACTATGTATTGAATCGGGACTTCTTTGTCTCTGGCGATTACCAGGCGTTCGCGGATTTTGGTGAGCAAATAAGCGGTCTCGTTGCGGAAGACGGCAGGGTGGTCAAAGGAGAGAAGTCAGAACAGGTCACATCTTTGTCAGCGGCTCTTAAATGGCTGCAAACGGAAACACTAAGGGGACAAAGCAGGCAGAGATACAAGGGCCTGGGTGAGATGAACCCTGATCAGTTGTGGGAAACGACGATGGACCCGAGTAAAAGAACCATGCTTCGGGTGACGATTGAGGATGCGATAGCTGCAGACCAGGTGTTTAACACCTTGATGGGCGACCAGGTGGAACCTCGCCGGGCGTTTATTGAAGAAAATGCGTTAGCCGTGGCAAACCTGGACATTTAATCTTTATATTTCAATAACTTAAGGTGCTATCGACTTCGCAAACGCCAGAAGATTGGTATGTGTGGGTTCATGATTTGGGCGCATGTGATGGGTCTCCTCACCGTGACCGGTCAACACCAGTACGCCTATACATCCAGCATTTTCAGCAGCCCGGAGGTCTTTTAGCGAATCACCCACATAGTATCCCTGGCCAAGATCAAGTGAGTGTTTGCTTGCCAAATCTTCCAATAGTCCCGGATTGGGTTTTCGACAGTAACATTTGTCATCTGGATGATGGGGACAGAACCTGATGTCCTTTATTTCCCCACCGGCGGCCTGGACTTCGCGGTTCATCTTGTCATGTATATCCGTCAGCGCTTGTACCGAGAGCTTGCCACGTGCAATACCGGCCTGATTAGTTGCGACGAAAACACTGATGTCATTAGCCGTCAGCAATGCAATTGCTTCGAGCGAACCAGGTATAGCAACCCATTCATCTGCGGCCTTAATGTAGTCCGAAGAATCCTCGTTGATGACGCCGTCCCGATCCAGAATGACGAAAACGCTCATAGCCGTTTTTCTTGTTGAATATCGCTATTGTAATAGCGAGAAATCAGCAATTTCAAGAAAGAGATTGCGTAATATCAGGAGTAGTCCGAGTCGATTGTTCCGTATTTGCTCGTTTTCTACCATGACGAGTACCTCATCGAAAAATCTGTCTATGGGTTCCTGTAGAACCGCAAGCAGTTCGAGTTTAGCAGCGGCACTTTCTACATCGCCCAGCGCAACCTTATCAATTTCACTTTTTAGTGCGAGCTCGGCCTCATCAGTAGCAAGATCGACCGCAAAGCTTTCCGGTAATGAATTCAGATCAGCTTTTCGAAGGAGGTTAGCGACACGCTTGTTGGCGGCTATGATACTCGCTGCTGTCGGGCCATTTTTGAAGGTCTGCAACGTCTTAACAATGTCATCAATCTTCAGTAAATTAGTGTCCATTGTCTTACCACTTGTCGCGGCGTCAACAACATCCCCTGAGATGCCCTGTTCCGAGTAATAATTTTTCAGACGTTCGATAATGTAGTTGCTGACGTCCCTGGTCTCGAAATCCTTGTTGAACAGATCGGCGGAAAAATTCAGGCATTCCGCTATCGACAGGTCTAGTTGATTTTCAACACAGATTCTAATGACGCCCAAAGATTGCCGCCTGAGTGCAAAGGGATCCCTTGAACCCGTAGGTGGTTGATTGATGCCGAACAAACCGACCAGGCTATCTATTTTGTCAGCAAGAGCCACGCAGGATGCGATATCACTGTTCGGTAACACGCCGCCACTGTGGGTCGGGCGATAATGCTGCCTAATTCCCTTAACAACATCGTTAGGTTCGGCGTCATGTTTTGCATAATAGCCACCCATGACGCCTTGAAGATCAGGAAATTCCCCCACCATATCGCTCACCAGATCAGCCTTGCACAGAAGACCTGCACGAGATGCATGATCTTTACTGACACCCAGTTTTTCAGCAATGAAACCAGAAAGAGCAGAAATTCGGCTGGCTTTATCGTAATAGCTGCCGAGATCAGTTTGGAATATGACTTGCTTAAGCCGCTCTGACTTTTCCAGAAGGGTTGTTTTTGTATCCTGCGCAAAGAAAAACGCCGCATCGGTGAGCCTCGGTCGGATAACGCGTTCGTTGCCTCTCACAACCAGATTACTATCCCTGCTTTCGATATTTGAAACCGTGAGAAACCGGGGTACAAGCTTCGATTCGGAGTCGACTAGATGAAAGTATCGCTGATGTTCCTTCATTGCAGAGATGAGCACTTCAGGAGGGATGGCAAGAAATGACTTATCAAAGCCACCCGCCAGCGTAACCGGCCATTCAACCAACGATGTTACTTCCTCCAATAGTTCCGGGTCGAATTCAAGGTATGCATTTTCTGCTGCTGCGAGTGTGGTGATTTGTTTTTCAATAAGCGTTTTCCGTTCGATGAAATCGACCAGGACGAAGGCTGCTCTACACGACTCTACATAGTCGTTCGCACTGCCGATCTCGAACGCACCCTGACTCATAAATCGATGTCCCCGACTTTGCCGGCCGGCCTTGATACCCAGAATACTGATGGGTATGACTTCGGCGCCATAAAGACATACAGCCCACTGTATTGGCCTGACGAACTCTTCTCGTTGTTTACCCCAGCGCATGCGACGTTCTATGGGTAATTGTGCGAGTGCGCTCTTTACCATATCAGCCAGCAGAGCGGCCAGCGGCCGACCAGGTTTTATGGCGCGATAGACAAGATAATCGCCTTTTTTGGTAGCGGCTGTTGTTAATTCTTTGGGATCCTCCACGCCACAAGCTTTCATGAAGCCAATAAGGGCTTTTGTTGGATTACCTTGTCCATCAAAAGCGGCTTTGGTGGAAGGTCCCCGTTTCTCGATGGATTGTTCAGGTTGTTGTTCGCACAGATCTTCCACGAGCAATGCGAGTCGCCTAGGTGTCGCGTAACTGTTAACAGTCCCAAATTCGAGACTGGCGGCCTGAAGTTCCGCGGCAAAATTCTGGCCGAACGCCAGACGTAGTTTGTTGAGTGATTTAGGTGGCAGTTCTTCAGTGCCAACTTCGATAAGCAATGTGTTATCGGACACGGGAGAGTTCTCCTTCTACGTAGTCGCGAGCATCGTCATCGGCTAACGGAAAACCCAATTCCCTGCGGGTATTAAAATATTCCTGGGCGACCGCGCGAGCCAGGGTTCGTACTCTCAATATCAATCGTTGCCGCTCGGTCACCGAAATTGCATGACGTGCATCAAGCAGATTGAAGGCATGGGACGCCTTCATTACGTATTCATAGGCAGCCAGTGGCACCTTCTCTTCCAGAAGTCTGGAGGTTTCGCTCTCGCAAAAATCAAAGTGAGCAAATAGGGCATCGACGTCGGCCAGCTCGAAATTAAACTTCGACATTTCAACCTCGTACTGGTGGTAAACATCGGCATAAGTCACTGTTCCGGTCCTGGACTCTGTCCACACGAGGTCCTTAAAATCTTCAACTCCCTGTAGATACAAGGCCAGTCGCTCAAGACCATAGGTGATCTCACCCATCACCGGGTAGCACTCCAGGCCGCCAACCTGCTGAAAATAAGTGAACTGGGTGATTTCCATACCGTCCATCCAGACTTCCCAGCCCAGACCCCATGCACCAAGCGTTGGAGATTCCCAGTTATCTTCGACGAATCGTATGTCGTGAGTTTTTGTGTCAATACCCAGATGCTCGAGGGATTTAAGATAGAGTTCCTGAAAATCAGGTGGTGATGGTTTCATGACGACCTGATACTGGTAGTAGTACTGGTATCTGTTTGGATTCTCTCCGTACCGACCATCGGTGGGTCGACGGCAAGGCTGAACGTAGGCCGACTGCCAATTCTCCGGCCCGATGGCTCGAAGAAAAGTCGCTGGGTGAAAGGTCCCCGCGCCGACCTCCATATCGTAGGGTTGCATCAGAACACAACCTTGCTCAGCCCAATAAGACTGCAGGGAGAGAATCAGATTTTGGAATGTCATCGACATGCGAAAAGAGGCCCGGGCAAAAAAGTGCGTAAGTATACATCGACGATCAGAAATCAGATAACCTGTCGTATCGAAGAGGGCGGTCAGCGCGCTCCCTAAGGAATAAAGGATGGCAAGGAAGAAATCTGAACCGAAGCGTTGTAGCTGGAGCACGGGCGATGAACTCTATAGAGATTATCATGACACTGAGTGGGGGGTACCCAATTTTGATGACCAAAGCCTGTTTGAATTTCTCATACTGGAAGGCGCTCAGGCAGGTCTGTCGTGGATAACGATATTGCGCAAGCGAGCGGGTTATCGGAAGGCGTTCAGTGGGTTTGACCCTGAAAAAATAGCGTGTTACCGACCCGCCAGGGTTAACACGCTACTTAACAATCCTGACATTGTTCGAAATCGACTGAAGATAGAGAGCACTATCTCAAATGCCAGAGTCTATCTGGATATCAGGGACAAACATGGTAGCTTCAAGGACTATGTGTGGCAATTTGTTGATCACAGGCCGCGTCAGAATCGATTCAGATCGATGTCAAAAGTACCGGCAACTACACCTGTTTCTGATCAGATGTCTAAAGCGCTGAAAAAGGACGGATTCAGGTTTATTGGCTCCACGATTTGTTACGCCTACATGCAGGCGACAGGTATGGTCAACGATCATCTGGTGAGCTGTTTTCGTCATGAGGATTGTCGATTGCTGGGCCTATGATCGCGGGGTTAGTCAGGTTTTTATTAGGTACACTGGCCTTATTACCTCGTCCGGTTGCACAGATGATTGGTCAGCTTATTGGCACGGTGAATTACCACCGTAATACACAAGCGTGCCAGGTTACCCGTGCCAACCTGGCATTGTGCTATGCCGATCTGGCAAATCCTGATGAGATGGTGAAGCGCAGCCTGCAGGATACGGGGAAAACCATGCTCGAAACTCCGGCTGTCTGGTTCGGTCATCGAGATAGGATCGATGACTGGATCGGTACTATCTACAACGAATCTGTTCTCATCGATCAGTTGGCATCAGAGCTGGGTCTTCTCGTGCTCTTACCGCACATGGGTAACTGGGAAATTTTTAATGTCTTCTTTCGGCGTTACGGCCGAATGACAGCCCTGTATCAGCCACCGAGACAGGCATACATGGTCAACTTGATGGCAGAAATCAGGCTTCGGCATGGCAACACAATGGTGCCTACGAATCGCCGAGGACTATTGACCTTATATAAAACGTTGAAGCGTGGGGATACGGTGGTTGTGTTACCCGACCAGGTGCCGGCAACCGGCGACTATGCGCCGTTTTTTGGGCAAGCAGCCCTGACAGATGAATTGTCTACCCGATTATTACGGAAAACCGGGGCAAAGGTTGTTGGGACAGCGATTGTTAGAAACGCTGAGGGTCTGTTCGATGTTCATGTTATCGAACCGCCAAATGACATCTATTCCACCGATAAAAATGTTTCGCTAGCTGCAGTTAATCAGTTGGTTCAGCAATGTATTTATCTGGATCCGCCACAATACCAGTGGGAATATAAGCGATTTCGGGAGCGACCCGCCGGACAAAAAAAGATCTATCGTTTCAAGAAACCGCCAGGTGTTCATTAGCTCAGGCCCTCACGACGATGTAAGCCCTTCCGGCAAGAGGATCTTTGGTATCGAGGGAAGGACCTGCATCTCGATAAACGAGTATTTCACAGTTCTGGGTAAGAAGCTTGAGCTCATCTTTCGCGAGGAGAAAGTCTGGATTGGTGGGTCCAATTTTCAGGCGCTTGTCCCTGCAAAATGTTTGAAAAAAGATAATTCCCGATGGTGACGCAGCTTTGAGGATCATGGGCATGATGGCTCGATCCAGGTAGTGACAGTTAACGATCACATCATAGTGTTTACCTTTAAGGGTGTCGGGTGTGATATCTAAGACTCTGGCGCTGATCTGTAGATTGTGCGTGTTGGCTTTGCGTTGCAGTTCTGCGATGGCGACATCCGAGATATCCCATGCATCGACGGTCAGGCCTCTTTGGGCCAGGAATATTGCGTTGGCACCTGCACCGCATGCCAGATCCAGGGCATGACCTTGATCGGGAATGAGTGAAGCATTTTCGGTTAGCACCAGGGCAGGAACGGCATCACTGAAGTTCCTGGAGTAAATCTTGTTCCATTTTTCTCTTTGATTGTGCACTTTCTCGCCGTCCTTTTCTCTTTTCTCCAGAGCTACTTTCTCCAGAACATGGGCGAAAACAGTACCAGAAGAGTGAAGATTTCGAGGCGGCCGAGCATCATGGTTAAACACAGCAGTATTTTTGCGGCGTCAGAGATGCCGCTGTAGTTTTGCGCCACGGTTCCAAGGCCTGGTCCCAGGTTATTAATGGAAGCACCGACGGCGGAGAAAGCGGAGACAAAATCCAGTCCCGTCATGATCAGTGCAAGTTGCATAAACAAAAAGATAATCACGTAGACAGAAAAGAAACCCCACACTGCTTCCATGATCTGATCCGAAACCTGGCGATGATTGACCTTTACCGGAAATACAGCATTCGGATGGATCAGGCGGTGAACCTCACGCAATCCCTGTTTACAGATCAGCATGACTCTGATGACCTTCATGCCGCCACCGGTGGAACCCGCGCAGGCACCGGCAAAGGCGCCAAAAAAGACCAGATACGGCAGCATGTTAGGCCAGGTCGAGAAATCTGTGGTGACGAAGCCGGTGGTCGTGAACATGGATACGACATGGAAGGCTGCCATTCGGACGGCGTTTCCTGCGGCAAAGGTATTTTCATACCAGAGGACCAGGGCTACCGTGACTGTCGCTGTCAGCAATATCGACAAATAGAACTTCACTTCGTCGTCCTTGAGATAATGCAGAACTGAGCGCTCCTTGAGCGCGAAGAAATGGAGTCCAAAATTGATACCGGCTAATATCATAAAGACGATGGCAATAGCCTCTATCGCACCGGAATTAAAATAGCCTATGGAGGCATCGTGTGTTGAAAAACCGCCTATGGCAATGGTGGAGTAGCTATGACAGATGGCGTCAAAAACGCTCATTCCAGCGACCCAGTACGCCAGTGCGCAGCTGACAGTTAGCCCAAGGTAAATTGACCAGAGTGCGAGCGCCGTTTCCTTGATGCGCGGCGTCAGCCTGGAATCTTTGACTGGTCCAGGCGTTTCGGCGCGGTATAACTGCATTCCACCAACGCCGAGCATGGGAAGAATGGCGACCGCGAGAACAATAATGCCCATGCCTCCGAGCCATTGAAGCTGCTGTCGGTAGTAAAGGATAGACTCCGGTAGTTCATCGAGCCCTTTGATCACTGTAGCGCCGGTCGTTGTCAGGCCAGAAAATGATTCGAACAAGGCATCGGGGACCGATAGACTCAAACCTCGATCGTCGACAAATGGCAGTGCCCCGAATGTACCGAGAGCCAGGTAGAAAAATACGGTAACAAGGAATCCATCCTTAATGCGCATTTCAGCGGTATTGCGAACAAAGATGAGCCAAAGGAAAAAGCCGGTGACGAAGGTCACAGTGAAAGCTTCAAGAAAAACACTGGCCATACCATCCTGGTAGAAAAAAGAGACCAATACCGGGGGCAGCATCGTCAGACTGAACATCATCAACAGGATGCCGAGAACGCGTATTGCAATTTGAATATGCACCGGCGCGCTAGAAAAAGCTGAGTGGAGCCTGGAAGAGTTTCTCCACATCCTTGATGCGTGTCTTGTCCACCAGAAACAAAATGATGTGATCACCTGATTCAACAACGATGTCGTCATGTGCGATGACCACATCATCGCCCCTTACGATGGCACCAATAGTAGTGCCGCGTGGCAGATCGATATCTTCGATCCGTCTGCCGACCACCTTGGAACTGGATTTATCGCCATGGGCGATTGCCTCGATTGCTTCCGCTGCACCTCGTCTGAGGGAATGAACTCTTACCACATCACCTTGACGGATATGCGTCAGAATTGAACCAAGGGTCGCTTGCTGGGGATTGATGACGATGTCGATGTTACTGTCTTCGATCAGGTCGACATAAGCGGCATTGTTGATTAGCGTAATAACTTTCCTCGCGCCCAGGCTTTTAGCCAACATCGAAGCCATGATATTGGCCTCATCATCGTTGGTCACGGCACAGAAAACATCCGTTTCTTCGATATTTTCCTCTAACAATAAATCGCGATCTGAAGCGTCACCGGCCAGCACAATAGTTCTGTCGAGGGTTTCGGAGAGCTCGTAGCAACGTTGCCGATTGTGCTCGATAATACGCACCCCATATCGATTCTCGACTGTTCTCGCCAGGTGTTCGCCAATATGTCCGCCACCGGCAATGATGATGCGTTTGTTTGGCTTTTCTGCCCGACGCATTTCGGACATGACGGTTTTAATATCGCGGCTTGCGGCAATAAAAAATACTTCATCGTCAGCTTCGATCACGGTATTGCCCTGCGGAATGATGGGCCGATTTTTACGGAATATCGCCGCGACTCTGGTATCAACGGTCGGCATATGTTGCCGGAGATAGCGTAACTCCTGGTCCACCAACGGGCCCCCGTAATAAGCCTTGATGCCGACTAATTGAGCCTTGCCATCGGCGAAATCCATGACCTGCAGGGCGCCGGGGTTATCGATCAGGCGCCGGATGTCGTGGGTGACAATGGCTTCTGGGTTTACGATGACATCCACCGGCATGGCGTCGTTTCTGAAAATACCACCATCACGGATATAGGCTGATGATCGTATGCGCGCTATCTTGGTTGGCGTGTTAAAGACGGTATAGGCGACCTGGCAAGCAACCATGTTCACTTCATCACTATTGGTCACGGCAATAAGCATGTCTGCGTCTTCTGCACCTGCTTGACGCATGATGTCGGGATGAGAGGCCATACCCCGGACGGTGCGAATATCAAATTTATCCTGTAACTCTCTTAAGCGGTCACCGTCCGTGTCGACGACAGTGACATCACTCGCTTCCTGGGTCAGGTTTTGTGCGAGATTACCCCCGACTTCACCCGCTCCAAGGATAATGATTTTCATGACCGTACCTTCCGGATAGCTGCAAAATAGAAGCCATCATGTTCTTGCCTCGTAGGAAGGAACTGCAGGCCATAGTCTGTATGCACGAGCGTTGAATCTGGGCCGCTTAACGAATGCGATAGGTTGATTAGTTCCCTGTCAGTGCCCTGCTCGAAAAAATGGGCAATCACCTGGTCGTTCTCCTTGCGGAGAATAGAACAGGTTGAGTAAAGTAATTCCCCACCAGTGCCAAGCAAGTTGAAAGCCTTGTTTAAAAGTACTCGCTGAATAGATGAAAGCTTATCAACATCCCCTTTGCTACGCAGCAACTTAATGTCAGGGTGTCTTCGTATAATACCAGTTGCCGAACAAGGTACATCCAGCAGTACCCTGTCGAACTTCACCTTCGAGTCAAAATTTTCAAGTTCTCCGACGACGACATTGGCGCTCAGGGAAAGACGATCCAGATTTTCGTCGATCCGGTGGATTCTCTTTTTGTCACGATCAAGCGCTGTTAGATTCAGGCCCTGTACTGATTCCAGGATGTGGCAGCTCTTACCGCCAGGTGCTGCGCAAGCATCCAGCACATTCATCCCGGCTCGGAGGTTCATTAAGCCGGGGGTGAGCTGCGGGGCTTCATCCTGGACTGAAACTAAACCATTGGAGAAGCCCGGTAATTTCAGTGTTGCAATGGGCTCATCGAGTATCACAGCTGTATCAGAGAAGACCCCCGGACGCGCTCCCAGGCCCGCCTCTTTGAGGGCCTCGAGGTATTGCTCCCGGGTTTGTCGCTTCAGATTGACCCTTAAGGTCATCGGTCCATGAGCATTATTGGCCTCGAAAATCTCCGGGTGATCAGGCCAATCGGTTTCGATGTGATCGATAAGCCACGTGGGGTGGTTTTTTTGAGCTTGCATGGATTCATCATTGATCCGAAGTTTTATCCTGTCGGTTTCCCTGCCGTAGCGACGAAGCACGGCATTGATCAATCCTTTGGCCCAGGATTTGTTGAGTATTCTGGTTGCTTCAACGGCATGATTGACACTGGCATGAGCAGGCCGGTGCAAGTGTTCAAGACTATAAAGACCCGTTAGCAGCAACAACCATAAGTCCTGGTGTTTAAAAGGCAGTGGTTTGTCCAGCAACTCGTCTATGACTTCACTGTAGTAATAATAAGTTCGTAGCGCGCCATAACATATTTGTCGGGAAAATGGCGACGCCTCTGTCAGGCAATCGTCCAAATGACGTTGGTCGTTTAAAACCTGATCAAGAACTTTGATTGATTCAATGTATTCGTTCATCAGGAATGAAGGCCAAACGTGAATCCAGGTTTTAGCATGTCGGTCCAGCCGTTCAGGATGTCTTGTCCGTTTAAGATTGACCCTTTACCCACCGGCAGCTGGATTTGTTCTATAAGGTAGCTGTCTTTACCACAACCGACGAGCACACCGTCTTTTCCGATGCGAATAATTTCACTGGGAGGACCCGTTTCGGTTACTCGGCAGCCACTGTGAATCTTGATCCGCCTGTCGCCAAGAAAACAATAAGCGATAGGGTCTGGGTTAAATGCCCTGACCACGCGATCGACATCGTCAGCGACTGAAGTCCAGTCTATTTGCGCTTCGTTTTTCTCGATTTTGTGTGCATAGCATGAGTCGTCATTGTCCTGCGATGCAGGGGTTATTGTACCGGCCTCTAACTGTGCGAGTGTTTCGATGAGTATCGGCGGACCACGTTCACCCAGTTTTGCCAGTATGGTGCCTGCTGTATCTTTGTCGCCAATGTTGACGGGATCCCTGGCCAGCATGTCACCCGTATCCAGACCGGCGTCCATTTGAATCAAGGTAATCCCGGTTTGGTGATCGCCAGCAAGAATTGCCCTTTGTATGGGGGCAGCACCACGCCACCTGGGAAGGATCGATGCGTGGACATTAATGCAACCCAACCGTGGATGAGCGAGAACATCTGGTTTAAGAATCTGACCAAAGGCCACGACCACCATGACGTCGCAAGACAATCCTTCGAGGTCGGTTAAGCGCAGTTTTGCCGGTTGCAGGATAGGTAGGCCGGCAGCCTCACCGATGATTTTCACGGCGCCAGGTATCAATTTTTTGCCTCGCTTACCGGGTTTATCGGGCTGGGTAATGACGGCAACTATCTCGAGCCCGCTGTCAATGAGCGCCTGTAGATGCCGCCCCGCAAATTGGGGCGTTCCGGCGAATAAAATCCTCAAAGCTGGTTATGCCTGAATTTTTTGCAGTTTTTGCAATTTTTTTCTGATGAGTTGGCGTTTTGTACTGGAAAGGTAATCAACGAACAACTTGCCTTCCAGGTGATCCATTTCATGTTGAATGCACACAGCCAGCATATCGCTTGCTTCCATGGTGAATGGTTCTCCGTCCCGGCCAATGGCATCCAGCTGGATTTGATCAAATCGTTGAACCGGCTCATAGAAGCCCGGTATTGAAAGACATCCTTCCGCCGTCTCTATCTCCCCGGACGCTTCTCGAATCGTCGGGTTAATCAAAATCAAAGGTTGATCTTTATTATCAGAGATATCGAGGACGATAAGGCGCTGATGGAAGTTAATCTGGGTTGCTGCCAGTCCAATTCCAGGTGCTTCGTGCATTGTCTCCAGCATCCGATCTGCTAGTTTGGTAATTTTGCCGTTGACCTCCTTAACCGGTCGGGCAACCGTGCGTAGTCTGGGATCGGGAAATTCTAGAATATCTAATGGCACCATATGGTTTTGTCATATACCTCTAGTAAAAGAGCAACTTGTGCTGCTAAGAATATGATCACCTTGAAGATTCAGGAGGCTGGAGTCCGGATGTCAAGGGTGTCGTAACCTGATATTGTACTCTTTTTGCTGGTGGGATTCGCCTATGAAGATCCGCCTGATACCATCAATCGCGTTGTTGATACTGCTTCTGTCTGAAGCCGTGGCAACCATCGCTGTGGCAGCCGATGAAGCTGGAAATACGCTTCTGCGGGATGGGCATCCCGACCAGTATTTGGTGAAGGAAGGTGATACTTTATGGGGTATCGCTTCCATGTTCCTTAAAGACCCCTGGTACTGGCCAGAAATCTGGCATGTAAATCCCGCCATCAATAATCCGCACCTTATTTACCCGGGGGATGAGATCATTCTGAAATACGTCGGGGATGAACCGCAGCTGACGCTAAAACGTGGACCGGGTGAGCGTACCTATAAACTAAAACCACAACAACGTGTACGAAAAGGCGATCGGTACGAGAAACTTGAACCGACCGTTCGAACCTCTGTCTTGACCAGCTCAATTCCTGCCATTCCACTTGATGCGGTGTCTTCACTGATGGCAACGGGTCGAATCGTAGAAGAAGATACATTGGCCCTGGCGCCTCGAATTCTCGCTGGTCGTTCAGAAAGACTCCTTTTTGGTCCAGGTGATCAATTCTATGCGCGGGGAATTTGGGACGAGGATACTTCTGTCTATGGGATTTTTCGGGAAGGTAACATCTATCAGGATCCTGAGACGGGAGAAATCCTGGGATTTGAGGCCATAGAAGTCGGGCTAGCCAGAGCCATTGACCGAGAAGGCGATATCGTCACCTTTATCACGACCAGCGTGAAAGAGGATATCCGAATTGGGGATCGCCTGATGCCCACCGAGGAACGTCGTGTCGAATCAACCTTCTACCCTACTCCTCCCACGGAACAGGTCGTGGGAGTGATCATGACAGTACTGGGTGGCGTCAGCCAGGTGGGTAGAAATGATGTGGTCGTCATCAATCGGGGTTTGAATGCTGGCGTAGATGTCGGCACGGTCCTGGCGATTGCGAAAAAAGGCGCTACTGTCCGGGATAGGGTGTTACGAGACTATGTCCAGTTGCCAACCGAACGAGCTGGGATACTGATGGTATTCAGGTCGTTTGAGAAAATGAGCTATGGGCTGGTATTACGAACCCAGGAACCGCTGCGCGTAGGTGATGTCGTTCGTAATCCCTAGCCATTCTCCTGGCCTTTCGTCATCCCTTATCTCCCCTAAAACCTGGTGATTTGCCGATCACAATGCCAGTGTGGTGAAGTAAGCTAACGACTTTATCGTGTCTTGAGTCGATACTTGAACCCTGATTTACACTCTGATTTAAACTCTGATTTGAACCCGGACTTTTTCCTGCTCGCTCTGCTTCGGCTATTGGCTGACAAACCGAAAGACATGAGCCGACGATTGTCGACTTTTGGTTGTGCGCAAGACGTATTCGCAAACGATACAGAACTAAAGGCTGAGATAACCGATGATCTAAAACGGGAAGTTGACCAGGATATTGTTTGGCTGGCGGAACCCAATCACCATCTCATCACGCAAAACGATGCTGACTATCCCGAATGTCTCAGGGAAACTTATGATCCGCCCTATTTAGTGTTTGCTTGTGGAGACCGTTCTTCACTTAGCCGCACTGACAATCGAGTCGCGATTGTTGGGTCAAGAAAAGCCAGTAGCTATGGTATGAAACGAGCCAGTGCCATTGCCGAGGAACTGGCACATCAGTCAGTTGTCATTGTGAGTGGCCTGGCCCTGGGGATAGATGCCTGCGCCCATGAAGGTGCCCTTGCTGCTGGTGGTATTACCCTTGCCATCCTGGGTACAGGCTGCGACTTCATTTATCCAAAACGAAACTGGCGTTTGGCGGAGCGGATTCAGGAATCAGGCCTTGTTATCAGCGAGTTCCCACTCAGGAGTGAAGCATTTCCATCCCATTTCCCGCGCCGTAACAGAATCGTCACCGGACTGTGTAAGGCGACTATTGTTATCGAAGCCGCCTTGCGAAGTGGCTCGCTCATATCAGCGCGCCTGGCACTTGCTGAGGGTAGAGAAGTCATGGCACTGCCGGGTCTTGTTACGAATATGCAGGCCAGGGGTTGCCATGCCCTGTTGAAGGATGGTGCACTCCTTATTGAATCGGCCCATGATGTGTTGCGTGAGCTTGGGCTGACCGATGAATCGAGCCTGGAAAACTCGCCTGGAATCCAGCAACTTAATCATGATCAGGCAACCCTGCTAGCGTGTTTTGATCAGGGTCCGTTGAGCATTGATATGCTGACTCTGAAGGTCAATTTACCAGTCGAGGAATTGACGGTTAATCTCGTCAGCCTGGAAGTGCTTGGCCTCATACATTCCGACGGAGGTTATTACCAAAGAAGTGTTTTAGGGAACCGCTGATTAAGAGGATGTTTTTCTCGGCCAACAATGATCTGTAGTTGTTCATACGACCACCTGTCTTTTTGATGAGTCAATGGTCAGACAATAAATCCACATGCTTGTCTATACATTCGACCAGGCAGTAAAATAGAAGTTTGAGGCAGAAAACCCCCCGTCGTAGCCTATGGTTAATTCCCCTGATACATTTGACGAAGTCCTCTGTCAAATTGTTTTTGATGGATCACTGACCGGCGAATTCGAGTTAGAGGAAGCCAAATCCCGTTTCAAAAAGCTGTTCAAAGTGGATGACAGGACTATCGAGCGGCTTTTTAGCGGAAAAGATTACGTGATTAAGGCCAATGTGTCCGAAGACCGCGCAATGAAACTGGCTATTCGCATCGTTGAAACTGGATGCGAATGCCAGATGGAAATAGTTCCAGAGCCGGACGATATCTCACAGGAACCAGGCTTTGTTGAACGTCGAAAAGGAATCCGGCGATTGAGATACCGTCGCGATCCAAGAGCCGGGGTAATCGTCCCCGACCGCCGACTCCTAACGAGCCGGCGAAAGGTGGATTTCATTCTGCTGCACCGGGATGGAGACTTTCCTGGTAATTCAGTGAGCAAAAAATAACAACCCGCGATCCTATCCCCTCACTTTATCCTGGCGTTCGTCATCACGGTCGCGAACCCACTTGTCCAATAACGCCGGGCTGCCATTAGCTGAACATGGGAGTGATGAATTACGGCAGGTTTGGACCTATCTACAAGGTTGTTGAAAGCTTGTGATGACTAAGATAACGTCTCGCCTCTTTTCTTATTCGGAGTAAGACCATGGCATTCGTGGCTATTCTTATGGGGTCTGATTCAGATTTGCCAGTCATGCAGGCCACCGTAGATACACTGAAGCGATTTGGCGTGACATACGAGGTCAGAATAACCTCGGCACATAGAACGCCGGAGGACACCAGGGCCTACGTCACTGATGCTGACGCCAGAGGATGCGCGGTTTTCATTGCTGCCGCGGGAATGGCCGCGCATCTCGCCGGTGCTGTTGCTGCGCACACCTTGAAACCCGTCATTGGCGTGCCCATTGATGCCGGGCCCATGCAGGGGTTTGACGCCCTGTTGTCGACCGTTCAAATGCCGGGTGGTATCCCGGTAGCCAGTGTTGCCATCGGTAAAGCCGGTGCAAAAAATGCGGCTTATCTGGCGGTACAGATCCTGGGCGTGAAAGATGAGGTTTTACATCAAGCCTTGATTGATGAACGCGCTGAGAACGCAGAGAAAATTCGGCAGAAGAATGCCGATCTGAATTTGTGAACTCTCCTGCCAATTGGCGGCTTGGTCTAGTATCGAAAATCCTGCACAGTAGTGGCGTCATTGCCTACCCCACGGAAGGAGTCTGGGGTCTGGGTTGCCTCCCAGCAGCTGCCGACGCGGTGCTTCGAATTCTTGAACTTAAGAATCGGTCAGTAGCGCAAGGTCTTTTGCTTGTCGCCGCTGATATAGAACAATTTGAAACGTATCTTGAGGGCATTGACCGGGATTACCGTTCAGAGTTGGAGGTAAATTGGCCGGGTGCGGTTACTTATCTGGTGCCCGACAATGGCACAGCACCGCGCTGGATTGTGGGTAATCACCCAACGCTTGGATTGAGGGTGAGCGCCCATCCGCTGGTGAAAACCTTGTGTGAAGCTGTTGGACCGTTGGTTTCCACGTCTGCAAATATCACCAGCAGACCCGCAGCCTTGAATACCTTTTCAGTAAGGCGTTATTTTGGTGATGCTATTGATTACGTTGTGCCGGGAAAACTCGGTGAGAGTGCCGGGCCCAGCCAGATCAGGGTACTGGAGACGGGTGAGGTTATTAGGTGAGTGGGATTGGGGTTTTTGGTTTGGGCCGGGACATTATCGTTGGTGTGTGGTGGATTCTGGTATTAGGCCAGCCTAAAACCGCTTGGTTGTGCCGGATCAAGGTGTCGGAAATGTGTGAGATGGTGCCATGACTCAATTCAAACTCGCGGTATTAGGCTCGCCCAAAACCGCTTGGTTGTGCCAAATCAAGGTGTGCGAAAATTCGGGATATTGCCATGACAGGCGTTAAACTCGCGGTATTAGGCCTACCCATCAAACATAGCAGGTCGCCGGAGATTCATGCCCGATTCGCTCGTCAGGCGGGTATTGATCTGCAATATGAGAGGATACTGGTGCCTGATGGTGAATTCCGATCCGTGGCAGAAAACTTCCTGGTTGACGGTCTTGGGTTCAACGTCACCCTGCCCTGTAAGCGCGAGGCCTGGCAGTTTGTCGATGTGGCGAGCGATGGTGCGAATCTCGCAGAAGCCGTGAACACCGTAAGCAGATCTGCAAACGGTCAGCTTAGAGGCGATAACACTGATGGGCCGGGTCTGGTGCGAGATCTTAAATCGAACCTCGGCTGGTCTTTGCAGAATCAGCGCGTGCTCATCCTTGGAGCAGGTGGCGCGGTGAGTGGCGTTCTATCGAGTATCCTGGATGAACAACCGGGTCAGGTCCATCTTCATAATCGCACACACCACAAAGCGATCGAGCTGGTTGAAAGATTTTCATCGGAACAATTACGAGCAGTCGAATTCGATGGTTTGGGCGAGGGTTACGATCTGGTCATTAATGGAACTTCCGCTGGTCTGGCTGGAGAAGACGTGTTGTTACCCGCTAAGGTGTTGAACTCTGATAGTTACTGCTATGACATGGTGTATGGCTCTGGCGTTACAACGTTCAACCGCTGGTGCCGGGAGCAGGCCGATTGCCATGTTGCCGATGGACTGGGCATGCTGGTTGAACAGGCCGCGATTGCGTTTGAAATCTGGTTCAATACGAAAATAGATTCAGCAGCGGTCGTTCGGGAATTACGAGCAATCATCAAGTAGAGAAAAGTATGAACAATCCACTCATTGAACCACATGAGTTGCCACCGTTTTTATCCATTAGGGTCGAACATATGGTTCCCGCTATCAGCCAGATACTGGCTGAAATTCGCGAGGGCCTCGAAATAATTCTCAAAAAAGAGCCCTATTCCTATCATTCGGTCGTCAAAGCGCAGGAAGAACTGGAGGATCGTTTACACCAGGCCTGGTCGCCCGTTTCGCATTTGAATTCAGTGGCGAACTCGCCCGAGATAAGGGAAGCACATGGGCAATGCCTGACCCTGATTACAGACTACAGCACGGAAGTGGGTCAAAACCGCCCTCTTTTTGAAGCCTACCGGACCATTTCAGAATCAGCAGAATTCGATAGTCTGCCCCAGGCCGATAAGAAAGTGGTTGAGAATGCCTTACGTGATTTTCGTTTGTCCGGAGTTGACCTGCCAGCAGCTGACCAGAAACAGTTCACTGAACTGGCCAGACAAATATCGGCTCTGCACACAACCTTTAATAACAATGTACTTGATGCGACCCAGGCCTGGCAGAAGCTGATAACGGATAAAGATCAGTTAAGCGGTATACCCGAAACAGCGTTGGCGTTAATGCAACAGGCGGCAGAAGTTGATGGGCAGGAGGGATATCTTCTCACCCTGGACGCGCCCTGCTACCTTGCTATCGTTACCTATAGCGTGGATCGGTCACTACGCCAGGAACTGTATACCGCCTTTGGTACCCGGGCTTCGGATCTTGGACCCGGTGCCGGTGAATTTGATAATTCAGAGGTTATGGCCGAATTGCTGTCGGCCCGACTTAAACAGGCAAGATTGCTCGGGTTTGAGAATTTCGCCGAGTTATCTGTCACCCGAAAGATGGCTCGCTCAACACAGGACGTACTTGATTTCCTCGAAGATCTGGCGCTGAAATCCAGACATCACGCGCAAAAAGAGTTACTGGAAATTGCCGAGTTTGCCGCCGAGCAAGATGATTTACCAAAGCTGGAACCCTGGGATATCCCTTACTATGCAGAAAAACTTAAGAAGGCGGCATTCGACGTAGCCAGTGAAGAACTTCGGCCCTATTTTCCGGTGCCGAAAGTGCTCAACGGCATGTTTGAAGTTGTACGCAGATTGTTCGACATTGAAGTGGTTTCGGTGGCTGATATGCCAGTTTGGCATGATGATGTACTGACTTATGAAATTCGTAAAGAAGGTGCGCCCCTGGCCAGGTTCTATGTTGATCTTTATACCCGATCCAACAAAAGAGGCGGTGCCTGGATGGATGATTGTCGGGTCAGGAGGCTCGATGCCATGGGTCAGCTGCGACTTCCGGTTGCGTACCTGACCTGTAATTTTACCGGCCCGGTGGGTGACGACCCAGCATTGCTAAGCCATAACGAAGTGGTCACCCTGTTCCACGAGTTTGGTCATGGCTTGCATCATATGATGACTCAGATTACTGAATCAGCAGTATCCGGTATCAATGGCGTGGCCTGGGACGCGGTAGAGTTGCCGAGCCAGTTTATGGAGAACTTCTGCTGGCAGGCGGAATCCCTGTCCTTTATCTCCGGCCATTATCAAACAGGCGAACCACTACCGGAGGATTTGCTAAAGAATCTGTTATTGGCGAAGAATTTTCAGGCAGCCATGATGATGATCAGGCAGCTTGAATTTAGTCTCTTTGACTTCAGGTTACACGTGAACTTTGACCCTGATAGCGAGAACCAGATTCAGGAAATTCTCGACAGGGTCCGTGAAGAGGTGGCAGTAGTCTCGCCCCCTGCCGAGTACGCATTTCAACATGGTTTTTCACACATCTTTGGCGGCGGCTACGCGGCTGGGTACTACAGTTACAAGTGGGCGGAAGTGTTATCAGCTGATGCGTTTGCCAAGTTCCTGGAGGACGGCATTTTCAACAGGCAGACTGGCGAGAAATTTCTGTGCACGATTCTTGAAAAAGGCGGTTCCGAGGAGGCAATTGACTTGTTTGTCGCTTTCAGAGGCCGGGAACCAGAGATTGATGCACTGCTTCAGGCTGATGGGTTAGCCTAGTGGTACCGAATTGTCGAACCAGGGGAAGCACGTAATTTATGACGTCTATAAAGGGTGTCAAACGTTTTATCGCCGGTGCGGTGTGCCCAGCCTGCGGCCTTAGCGAGAAGATTTACGTCCAGCGCGATCAGAGCGGGGAATCGCGACATTGTGTGAGTTGTGGTTTTAATGAGCGTAAACCAGAAGACTCGTTAACGATTAATCCAGGCGAGTGGTCGAGCGTGCGACTACCAGATAAATGAAGGTTGAAAGCAGGCGCCGTAGCATTGTTATCAACACTTTCCTATTGATCTGAGCCAGTTGAGAAAAGGTGCGGCGCTGCTATAATGCCGGCGTTTGTTGCCCTGCAACGGATCCACCGCTGGACCAGATTCACAGCGGACCACAAGAACAACTCACTGCTTGACAGTAAATTGTGCTCTTTGCACGCGTTTTTTCAATATGGAGTCTCATTCATGAATAGAGTGATGCGGATGTGGCAAGTTGGCTTGTCGCTGCTGCTATTCAGCAACATGGCGTTGGCAGATTGGTCTGCGTTGAACCTGAGGCGAGGTGTCACGGAGATTAGCCGTACAGTCTATGACCTGCACATGCTCATTTTTTATATCTGTTGTGTTATCGGCGTTGTCGTTTTTGGCGCGATGATTATTTCAATGTTGCTGCACCGTAAATCATTAGGCGCTGTACCTGCGACTTTTCATGAGAGTACTAAACTCGAAATTGCCTGGACCGTAGCCCCCATCATCATATTGTTGGCGATGGCTATTCCTGCAACGAGTACTTTAAGAGATATGTACGAAACAGGCGATTCCGATCTGGATATCCTGGTGCGGGGTTATCAATGGAAATGGCAGTACACCTACATAAACGATGATCCTTCCAAAGAAATTCAGTTCATGAGTGTACTTAGCACCAGTGAGGAAGAGATCAACAACAGAGCGCCCAAGGGTGAGCATTATCTGCTCGAAGTTGATAACCCGCTCGTGATTCCAATTAATAAGCGCGTTCGTTTCCTGGTTACAGCACAGGATGTTATTCATGCTTTCTGGGTGCCGGATTTTGGGATCAAGAAGGATGCGATACCGGGCTATATTCATGAATTATGGGCCGTGGTAGAAGAACCTGGCATCTACCGGGGTCAGTGTGCGGAACTTTGTGGTATTGATCATGGGTTCATGCCGATTGTCGTTCACGCTGTTGAGCAGGATGAATATGACGTTTGGGTAGCCGAACAGCAAGACGCAGCCAGAGAGATTTTTGAGACTGTCGGCAAAACCTGGACCATGGATGAATTATTGGTCAAGGGTGAAGAAGTTTATGTGCGCAACTGTGTTGCGTGCCACCAGACCAACGGCCAGGGTATTCCTCCTGCTTTCCCATCATTGGTAGGGCAAGGTCTCTCCATTGGACCCATTGAGCAACATATTGAGATCGTACTCAATGGTAAATCGGGTACAGCAATGCAAGCATTCGGTTTACAACTTAACGCGGCTGAACTTGCTGCGGTTATTACCTATGAACGAAATGCCTGGGGTAACGGTATGAACGATATGGTTCAGCCGAAGGAAATAAACACCATGATGGCGAGCCAATAGGAGATTATGATGAGCGCGGTAATAGAAGAACATCATCACCATGGCCCGGATAAGGGCATCATGCGTTGGGTCTTCACCACTAACCACAAAGACATTGGTACCTTGTACCTGTGGTTCAGCTTTGTCATGTTTTTGACCGCAGGGCTGATGGCCCTCGGTATTCGAGCAGAATTGTTCCAGCCTGGTTTGCAGATTATGCAGCCTGAGTTGTTCAACCAACTGACAACCATGCATGGACTGGCGATGGTCTTCGGAGCGGTTATGCCAGCTTTTGTCGGGCTCGCTAACTGGTTGGTGCCAATGATGATTGGGGCGCCCGACATGGCGTTGCCGAGAATGAACAACTACAGCTTCTGGATTCTACCATTCGCCTTTGGCATGCTGATCTCGACTTTCTTTATGGACGGAGGCGCACCCAATTTCGGGTGGACCTTTTATGCGCCGCTATCCACTGACTATGCACCACCAAGTGTAACCTTCTTCATTTTTTCCATTCATATGATGGGTATTTCATCCATCATGGGTTCTATCAACATCATTGTTACCATTTTGAATTTGAGAGCGCCGGGAATGACACTCATGAAGATGCCATTGTTTGTGTGGACCTGGCTGATCACCGCCTATTTGTTGATTGCCGTCATGCCGGTTCTTGCGGGCGTGGTCACCATGATGCTGATGGATATTCATTTTGGTACCGCATTCTTTAATGCGGGCGGTGGTGGTGATCCAGTTCTGTTCCAGCATGTTTTCTGGTTCTTCGGTCATCCTGAGGTGTACATCATGATTCTGCCGGCGTTTGGTATCGTCTCCGCGATCATTCCAACCTTTGCCCGTAAAAGATTGTTTGGATATGACTCGATGGTGTATGCGACTGCGTCTATTGCCTTTTTGTCATTCATCGTGTGGGCTCACCATATGTTCACTGTGGGTATTCCGATCGCCGGTGAGCTGTATTTTATGTACGCGACCTTGCTGATTGCGGTACCGACGGGTGTTAAGATTTTCAATTGGGTTGCCACCATGTGGCAGGGATCGATGACTTTTGAAACCCCCATGCTGTTTTCAATTGCCTTCGTCATTTTGTTTTCGATCGGTGGTTTCTCTGGCCTGATGCTCGCGATCACGCCAGTTGACTTCCAGTACCACGATACCTATTTCGTGGTTGCTCATTTCCACTATGTTCTGGTGCCAGGTTCAATCTTCTCGATTATGGCGGCAGTCTATTACTGGCTACCCAAGTGGACTGGCAACATGTATGACGAGACGCTGGGCAAAACACATTTCTGGTTGTCCTTTATTGGCGTGAACATCACTTTCTTCCCGCAACACTTTGTCGGTCTTGCCGGCATGCCGCGACGTATTCCAGATTACGCCTTACAATTTGCTGATTGGAATATGGTGTCAAGTTGCGGTGCCTTCTTGTTCGGATTCAGCCAGGTGTTCTTTCTGTTCATTGTCATCAAATGTATCCGCGGTGGTAAAAAGGCAACAGACCAGGTTTGGGAAGGTGCACACGGTCTTGAATGGACAATCCCTTCACCAGCGCCTTATCACACCTTTACCACGCCGCCGAAAAATTTGGCAGAAGCACACGGTTAGGAATTATGGCTGAATCCAACCAATATAAAACAATTCGCCAGCTACTTTTTCTAGTGGTTGGCATGTTTGGTTTTGGTTTTGCCATGGTGCCACTGTATGACCTTGTCTGCGAAGTCACCGGATTGAATGGGAAAACCGCAGGTAAGTACGTAGAACAGGAGACCCAGATTGTCAGAGAAGATCGTCTCGTTACGATTCAGTTTCTCGCCAGTAATAATGCAAATATGCCCTGGGAGTTTCGGCCTAAGGTTAGAACGCTAAAGGTGCATCCAGGTGAGATGAATAGCACGGAGTTCTATGTACGCAATGTGACCAGGGAAACAATGGTGGCACAGGCGATTCCAAGTGTGACGCCGTTCCGGGCAGCAGAGTTTTTGCACAAAACAGAATGTTTCTGTTTTGAACAGCAACAACTGGCAACGGGTGAAGATTTGGATATGCCGCTTCGATTCATCATCGACAGCAATATTCCAGAAGATATTACGACACTGACACTGTCATACACTCTATACGATGTAACTGAACAGACAGGATCGCTGGCAGTTAACTAGTAATTCTGAATAGATTTATCGGGAGAAATTTATGTCCACTCAAGACGCCTACGAAGAGTATTACGTTCCTCACAACAGTAAGCTCCCCATCTTTGCCTCGTTAGGTATTTTCCTGACCCTGTATGGCATGGGCAACATGTTCAACGAAATGAAAGCGGGTGTTGATAGCAGTTTCGGTGAGTTGGTTTTTCTGCTCGGTGGATTCACGATGGCGGGGACCCTGTTTGCCTGGTTCAGTGTGGTCATCAGGGAAAATCACGAGAAGATGTACAGCAGCCAGATGAATCGTTCCTTTGTGTGGGGAATGAGCTGGTTTATTTTTTCAGAAGTCATGTTTTTTGCAGCTTTTTTCGGCGCCCTATTCTATGTTCGTGTATTTGTTGTCGACTGGATTGGTGGCGTTGGTGACCGCGGTCCGTCGGGCATGCTCTGGCCAGAATATGTGCCGGAATGGCCGATGTTAAGCACGCCGGACCCTGCGGGGTTTCCGGGGCCGGCAGAAACCATCAGCCCGTGGGGATTACCCCTGCTGAATACGGTTCTGCTAGTAACGTCAAGTTTCACGGTATCCCTTGCTCATCATGGCATCAAGGAAGGCAATCGTCGTAAGTTGGTCAACTGGTTAGCTGTGACGGTGGCTTTGGGTGTGACCTTTCTGTTCGTTCAGGGCTATGAGTACTATCACGCCTACCATGCACTGGGGTTGACGTTGAACTCAGGTATTTATGGTACGACGTTTTTCATGCTAACGGGATTTCATGGAGCCCACGTCACCCTGGGCACCTTCATGTTGCTTGTGATGCTCGGCAGATCCATGAAAGGGCACTTTACAGCTGACGATTGTTTTGGCTTCGAAGCCGCGACCTGGTACTGGCATTTTGTCGACGTGGTTTGGTTGGGCCTGTTCGTGTTTGTGTATGTATTGGGAAGCTAGTTCTCGGGAAGTTTTAAGAGTAAAGCCTCGCTAAGTCGGGGCTTTGTTTTTTTATAGACGTCTGCTTGAGGTTCGTACCTCGCTGTTCGTCTTCAGGTCCCAGACGGTTTTGCCAAGTAACGCTGAGGGCTCATAGCCAGGGGGCGGATACGCCTAGTTGGCCGGTGTAGAATCCGTAGACGATCACCAGCAGTAAGAGGGCCGCGAGCGAGACCCTGAGCAGCAGCAGTTTGGCGGTTTGTTTGCCGCCTTTTCCCTGGTCTTTTGTCAGGGTTACGAAAGCACTGCCCAATGCAACGAGATTGGCGATAAACAGAACCACAACGATGATTTTTAACCACATGCAGCAAAGGCCGATAGGAAATAGATTGAGAGTATACGGTGGCAGATGCGATTTTGTCCTTCCTTGTGTGATGTGGTCAGGTGTTTAAAACTATCGTCATGTCGCGGCAATTCAGCTTTAACTGGAAGGTATCGATCTTCGCCTTTGTCTGTATGGTGTTGTTCGTTAATCTGGGTTTCTGGCAACTCAACCGGGAAGCTGAAAAGCGAGAACTTATAGCAGAGTTGTCTGCACGAGACTCACAGCGACCGATGTTGGCGAATGAATTACCCATCCACGCAGATCTATCAGGGGTTCCGGTTCGGCTAGCGGGCGAATATGGAGATGTTGTAGCGCTCCTGGATAACCGGGTACTCAAAGGCATCGTTGGGTTTGAAGTTCATCAGATATTTTATGACGACTTGGGGCAGGTTTTTTTGGTTAATCGCGGATTTGTCGCTATGGGTCGAATCAGGTCAGACCCAGTTGTCATTCCAGAGGTCAGGCCGGGTAAAATAAGTATTGATGGCAAGGTCTATCAATCGGATGGCGCGCCATTACAGCTAAAGCGTGAGCGGGGTCAAATCAAGCTTTTTCCTGCGATCCTTCAGCAGGTTGAAATGGAGCGACTGTCGGACTCCCTCGACATGGATATTTATCCCTACGTGATCAGATTGGCCGCTGATCAGCCCGGTACGCTACCAAGATACTGGCCGAATACAGTGATGTCACCGCAAAAGCATCGAGGCTATGCGGTTCAATGGTTTGCCATGGCATTTGCTGTGCTCATCGCCTGGCTATTTTTTAGCTTTCCGGTAATAGATGAAGATTGAAAGAGAGAAACAATGATGACTGAAGCACCACTCAAAAAGATCTGGACGAGCAGAACCAAATTTGTCGTCCTGATACTCATCGCCTTCGTCCCCATTTTCATTGCATCTGCAGCCTTTTTCTTTTTCCCGGATTGGGCGCCAACGGAAACCACCAATCGGGGAGAGCTGATAGTGCCGGTAGTCCCGGGTGAAGAGATAAGTGGCGAGCTTCTGGAGCTTCACAGCTGGGTCCTGCTGCAGCCTGTGGCCATGGACTGCAATGAGGATTGTATTCAGATGCTCTACCTGTCTCGCCAGGTCATTACAGGCCTGGGAAAAGATGCATCACGAATAAAACGCGCGGTGATCGCACCCGCCGGTATTTCTGACAGCTTCGCAGACCTGCTTGAATCGGATCATGGTGACGCCCGAATCATTGAAGCTGATACCCGATTACTTGATCAGACCAATGACAGCAGGCCTGTGCTTTTTTTGATGGACCCGAATGGCAATGTATTGATGCATTACAGCCTTGAGAAGGCGGGCAAACCCATGATGAAGGATCTTAAGCATTTGCTGAAGGTGTCTAATATTGGTTGAAGAGTGGACCCGATTTCGGTCCTCAGGTCCCACAAGAGTGTGCCAAGTAGCGCTGAGGGCTCTTTTATGGTCGTCTTCGGCAATTTAGTATCCCGATCTCGGCCTGTAGGTCCCACAAGAGTGGACCGAGTAGCGCTGAGGGCTCTTTTATAGTCGTCTACGGTAATTTAGTATCCCATTATCGGCCTGTAGGTCCCTCGCGATTGTACCAAGTAGCGCTGAGGGCTTTTCTATGGTCGTCTACGGTAATTTAGTATCCTATTATCGGTCTTTAGGTCCCTCGCGATTGTACCAAGTAGTGCTGAGGGCTCTGTGCAAAAGGGTCTAAATTTCGGTAATATGCGCGTCCACGCGACTTGACCAGATTATGATTGACGTTACACAACCAATAGAGCATTCCGCCAATTGGCGGGATTACCTGGAGATGTGCAAACCCCGGGTGGTGTTGCTGATGCTGCTGTGTACGTTAGTGGGCATGTTTCTGGCCACAAGCGGTATGGTGCCCATAGATGTCATTGTCTTTGGCAACCTTGGTGTTGCCCTGGTTGCAGGCTCTGCAGCAGCACTCAATCATCTCATTGATGCCAATATCGATGCCCAGATGGCCCGGACCCGACATCGGCCACTGGCGGAAGGGCGCGTCAGCAATACGCAGGGCGCAATTTTCGTCGGTGTTACTGGAATCCTCGGCATCACCATATTGGCGGTATTGATCAATCCGCTGACTGCCTGGCTGAACCTGGCTTCGTGGGTGGGCTATGGTGTTATTTACTCGATGTACCTGAAACGGGCAACGCCACAAAACATAGTTATTGGCGGCGTTTTTGGTGCTGCCCCGCCACTGTTCGGCTGGACGGCAGTCACCGGGAGTATTGATGGCGGCGGTTTGCTATTGGTATTGATTATTTTTGCGTGGACCCCGCCACATTTCTGGGCATTGGCAATCGATCGTATGGAAGAGTACCGAGAGGTCGATATTCCAATGCTACCGGTGACCCATGGCGCGCAATACACAAAAGTACATATCCTGCTTTACACGATCATCCTGATCATCACGTCCGTATTGCCCTATTTGATTGGTATGAGCAACATTCTTTATTTGTTGTCCGCTTTGGCCCTGGGTGCAGGATTCCTTTATTGGTCGCTGATCATGATGTTCACTGACAATGAAAAGGCGCCTATCGAAACTTTTCGATATTCCATTTTCTATCTGATGGCATTGTTTATCGCCCTCCTGGTTGATCACTATCTGTTGCCGGTTACCTATGCACTGTAGTTTGTAACTTTGGACACTGGTATGCGTAACACGTTTCTTGGCATTGCGGCATTTATCTCCCTGGTACTTGGATTACTGGTTGCGAGCGTCATGCTGCCCAGACCCATCGATGAGCAGGAGTCCCAGCGACTTGGTTTTTACCTGTTCGATACACCTCGGCTGATATCCGATTTCTCGATGACGGATCATCTGGGCAATACTGCTAATCTCGAACTGCTCAAAGGCCATTGGTCCCTGATTTTTTTTGGTTTTACGACCTGCCCTGACATTTGTCCCACCACTTTAAGTGTGTTGGCCGATGCAGTGAGGGGAATACCCGACCCACCGATGATTATTATGGTCAGTGTAGATCCGGAGCGAGATACGCCGGAAGTGCTTTCGCAATATGTACCGGCGTTTGATAAGACCTTTATCGGAATAACGGGTTCTTTTGATGAAACTGTCAAGCTGGCAGAGCAACTCAACGTTGCCTTTGGCAAGGTTCCTGGCTATGAGCCAGGCTCATACCTGGTTGATCATTCTGCGTCCCTTATACTGATTAACCCCGAGGGAAAGTATGCAGGATTCATCAAGGCCCCTCACAACGCGCAGAATATTCAACGTATTGTAAGCAGTTTGTAATTGCGCCCCGGTAGTATTGTTAGTCGAATACCATTTATTCCACGGTACAGTTTCTCTGTGACATGACATAAGATGGTTGAAATTCAAAGACGGTGTCTTTGTGAGCGTCAGCCCGGAAACAGAAATAGATCATAGTCTCGCTGGCAGGTATCAAAGGGTCAGGCAGCAGTCATTGGACCTTTGCTCACCGCTGGAAACCGAAGATTATCAAATTCAACCGATGGTTGATGCCAGTCCCCCAAAATGGCATCTCGCCCATGTCACCTGGTTTTTTGAAACATTCCTTCTGAAACCATTTTCATCTGGTTATGTTCCTTTTAACGATGCCTTCGAGAAGTTGTTCAACTCTTATTACAACAGTGTTGGCCAACCCTTCACGCGTGCGCATCGAGGGTTTTTGTCTCGGCCTACGCTCAGGGACGTGATCGAATACCGACAGCATGTTGATCGGGCTATGACTGAGATGATGCTGGGAGAACTGACTGAAACAGTCAGGTTTCGAATTGAGGTTGGGCTTCATCATGAACAACAGCATCAGGAACTGATTCTGACCGATATAAAATACAATTTTGGCATCAATCCGCTGAAGCCCGTTTATTCTGATTCAGCCAGGCAAGCCTGCATGGCAATCGACAAGGGCTGGGTGGGGTTTGATGGCGGGATGGTCGAGATTGGCGTCAGCGGTAGTGACACGTTTGTGTTCGACAACGAGACCCCTCGCCACCCGGTTTTTCTTGTTCCATACCAACTTGCCAGTCATCTTGTCACCAACGGGGAGTACATTGAATTTATCGAAGACGATGGCTATTCCCGGCCTGATCTCTGGTTGTCTGATGGCTGGAGTCACCTGCAATCTTTGCACGACGACAAATGGTACGCGCCCCTCTATTGGCGGAAAAGCGAAGGACATTACTACGAATACGCGCTATCCGGTGAAGCTATGGTCGACCCTAATCAGCCGGTCTGTCATGTTAGTGCTTATGAAGCCGATGCCTATGCACGATGGAAGGGTTGCCGTTTACCCACTGAAGCCGAATGGGAATCTGCGTCGCTTAAGGCTTCGATTAAAGGGAATTTTGTAGAGAGCGGCTTGTTCCATCCCTCTATGCCATCGATCTCCCCGGATCCGACTTCCGGGTTGTATGGCATCTTCGGTGATGTATGGGAATGGACCGGGACCAGTTATGCGCCCTACCCCGGCTATCAACCGTTTGCAGGTCAACTCGGTGAGTACAACGGCAAGTTTATGGCCAATCAGCTGGTATTGCGCGGTGGCTCCTGTGCAACGCCAGCGACTCATATAAGGCCGAGTTACCGAAACTTTTTTTATCCACCAAATCGCTGGCAGTTCTCTGGAATTCGATTGGCGAAGGATGCCGCTGCACTATGAATTCTCTTTCCACCGTCCATTTTTATGATCATGGCATAGAGCCTGAAGACTTCTCGGAAGAAATCCTCGCGGGCTTCAGAGCGAAGCCAAAACTCCTGTCACCAAAATTCTTTTATGATGAAAAGGGTTCTCATTTGTTCACGGAAATTACCCGGCAACCGGAGTATTACCTGACGAGAACCGAGACACTGCTGCTGCAAACCCATGCACAGGAAATCAGCGAAATGATCGGTGATGATTTCTTGTTGATTGAATATGGAAGCGGATCATCTGAGAAGATCCGCTTCCTGCTGGAAAGCCTCAGGCCGAGTATCTATGCGCCGGTTGATATTTCACGGGATTTTTTAGCTGATGCTGCAGAAGCATTGGGGCGCGAGTATCCCTGGCTGGAGGTACATGCGACCTGTGTCGATTTCACGAATGAATTTGAATTACCTTTTGCCAGTGAAAAACGTCGAGTCAGTTTTTTCCCGGGTTCCAGTATTGGTAATTTTGATCGAATTGAAGCCCTTGAGTTTTTGGCGAGAATTCGCAGGCTAGTGGGCAATGATGGCGGTCTGTTGATTGGCGTTGATATGAAAAAAGATGAAGCAATGCTAAACCGTGCGTACAACGATGCCAGAGGAGTCACCGCAGCATTTAACCTGAATATTCTTGAACATCTTAACCGAGAGTATGATGCAGATTTCGATCTGGACTCGTTTGCCCATGAGGCAAGTTACAACGAAGATTTAGGTTGCGTTCAAATGTTTCTGATCAGCAAGAAAGATCAATCAATCAATGTCGCGGGTGCGGTCATCCGTCTGAAAGCGGGTGAGAAAATCCATACTGAAAACTCTCACAAGTACACGGTCGGGGAAGTCATCACCATGGCTGAAGCAGCTGGGTTCACTTACTCCAGGGTCTGGCAGGATGACCAGGAACTATTCGGTGTCTTCTATCTCTACAGTTAGCCAAGGAAGCTCTGATTAACCAGAGGTTACCTGAGCCTGGCAGCGAGATTGAGCATTTCCGTCGGGTTTTTTAGCGGTGGATCGCCGCTAAGCAGTCGAGTCAAGGCGAACCGTGCGGCACTTGTCCGTTGTATTGGCACAAGGGCTGCTTCCTCGCCCGGTGTCATCGGCCGGATCTCCTCATAGCCGGAGATCAGCACGGACTTTAGCGTTTCGTTAATGCCCCCGTTTTCGGCAATGCACCAGTCATTGATGGCAATGGCGATGTCCTGTATCAAAAAATCGTCGCAGGCGTGGTAGAAATCGATGACGCCACTTAAGGTAACGTCAGTTGGTCCTTCCCCGACAAACAAGGCGTTATCCTTAAACAGGTCCCCATGAATTAGACCTCTGGGAAGATCCAGACCCTGAAGATGTTCATACTCGTTGACCAGGGAAGACAGCTGGTCCAGTTCTTCATCCGTGATCTTTGATTTGACCTGGTTGAGGCTTGCCTGCATCCAATCTAAATCATAGGGATTAGCGCGAGTGACTTTCACGTCGCTGAGTGATTGATGGCAGATGGCCAGGAACTCTCCTATTTTCTGACAGTGAGTGGCCTCGATCTCAACTGGGTGACGGCCTGGTAGTTTGGGAAATAAAAATGCAGGTTTACCGCAAAATATCGTCAAGGTCATGCCGTCCAACGTTGATTGTGGGGCGGCAACCGGTAAGCCGTATTGGTATAGCTGTGTCAGGATCTTGTTAAAGAAGGGTACCTCATCGAACGACAGATCTTCGATGATGGTCAGTACATAGTCGGTTGAGACCTCATACTGGTTCAGGGTGATGAAATAATTGGAATTCTCGATACCTGCCGTAATGGGAACATATTCCTGAAGTTGCCCCTTGCCAAACATGACAAGGTATCGCACCAACGCTTCTTCAGTGAAAGTTGTAAAAGCAGCCATTCGTTACCACTCAACGATTACCCACTGGGGGTAGAGTTTTCGTTTATGATCCAGGCTTTCATAGTGCGGTGCGCCATCTGCGGGTACCATGTAATAAGCCCGACCTTTTTTAGGCACGATTTTGATCATCATCAGGATGCCGGCCTGGCGGTATTCATAGATGGTCCGTTTTTCACCTTCAACGATTACGATTTGATCATCGTCAAAATCTCCAGGTAGTGCAGCGACAGCGAATTGATCTCCCAGCCCAAAAGCGACAAGCGCCAGAGTCAGAAGTGCCGGTGGAAAATGCTGCATGTTCAAAGTATCTTTATCTGAGTGATGATTGGGAAACAAGAATGAAGAATGACTATCAACTAGTGCTGATCGACGGCTCATCCTACCTGTTTCGTGCATACCATGCACTGCCACAATTGGTTTCTTCCAAAGGCCAATCTACCGGTGCCATCAAAGGCGTCATCAGCATGATCAAGAAGCTGATGAAGGACTATCCGGATAGTCATATTGCAGTGGTATTCGATGCAAAGGGAAAAACATTTCGCAATGACCTGTACAAAGAATACAAAGCTAACCGCCCTCCTATGCCCGATGAATTGCGCAGCCAGATAGCACCCATACACGACATTGTTCGGTTGATGGGATTGCCACTGCTGGTCGTTGCGGATGTAGAGGCAGATGACGTTATTGGAACCCTGGCGGAACAGGCAACGAAACAGAAAATGAATGTGCTGATATCCACGGGCGACAAGGATATGGCCCAGCTGGTCACACCCCATGTGACCTTGATCAACACCATGAACAATTTGATGATGAACGAGGCCGGGGTACTCGAGAAATTTGGTGTTCGCCCGGATCAGATCATCGATTATCTCGCGCTGGTGGGTGACACCTCTGACAATATTCCGGGGGTACCGAAATGCGGTCCCAAGACAGCAGTGAAATGGTTGACGGCCTATGAGTCAATCGATGGCGTTGTTGAAAATGCAGGAGATGTGGCGGGAAAAGTCGGAGAAAACCTGCGCGCCTTCCTGGATCAGTTACCTCTGTCTTATCAACTGGCCACCATAAAGACAGACGTTGAATTGGAAAGCTCGGTTGATCAGCTAAAACTGGCTACACCGGATTCAGAAGGATTGCTATCTATCTATACCGAGCTTGAATTTAAAAACTGGGTCAGCGAGCTAAACACAAGTGGTCAATCCACAGAAGAAGATGCGGTCAGTCCTGCCAACGACCTGCATCAAGACTACGACATTGTTCTAACCATGCCGGCATTCGATGAATGGTTGAAACGTCTGGCGGACGCAGAGGTTTTTGCCTTTGATACAGAAACCACCAGTATCGATTATATGGAGGCCAGGATTGTTGGAATATCCTTTTGCTGCGAGACAGGTAAAGCGGCTTATGTGCCCCTGGCACACGATTACGATGGTGCACCAGAGCAACTTGGTCTTGAGGAGGTCCTTCGGAAAATAAAACCGCTACTGGAGGATTCCTCTCGAACTATTATTGGCCAGAATCTGAAATACGATATGAGTGTCCTGGCGAATCACGGTATTGATGTCAAGACCAAGATCTTCGACACCATGCTGGAGTCCTACGTGCTGAACTCAGTGGCTTCTCGTCACAACATGGATGATCTGGCACTGAAGTACCTGGGCGTCTCGACCGTTCATTTCGAGGATATTGCAGGCAAAGGCGCGAAACAGGTCACTTTTAACCAGATTGATATCGAAAAAGCAGGTCATTACGCGGCTGAAGACGCTGATATTACCTGGTGTTTACATGAGGTTCTTTGGCCGAGGCTACAGGCTGAACCGAGCCTTGAATCAGTCTATTCAAATATAGAAATTCCCCTGGTGCCGATTCTCTCCCGGATTGAAAGAGGCGGTGTGTTGGTGGATGAAGATCAGCTTCATCAACAGAGCCGGGATCTTGAAAAGCGTTTGGCTGAGCTGCAGCAGGAGGCCTTTGGACTTGCCGGAGAAGAATTCAACCTGGGCTCTCCGAAACAGCTACAGGAAATCTTCTTCGAAAAATTGGGCTTGCCAGTGATCAAGAAGACGCCAAAAGGACAGCCATCTACCGCGGAACCTGTACTACAGGAATTGGCACTGGATTATCCCCTGCCTAAAGTCATTATGGCGTATCGCGGTCTGTCAAAATTGAAATCAACTTATACGGACCAGCTCCCCAAACAGATCGCAGCCACCACCGGGCGAATCCACACCTCCTATCACCAGGCTGTGGCAGCCACCGGCCGCTTGTCCAGTACCAACCCCAATCTACAAAACATTCCCATTCGAACTGAAGAGGGTCGAAAGGTACGAAAAGCGTTTATTGCACCGGCTGGCTATAAGCTCATGGCGGCAGATTACTCACAAATTGAGCTGCGTATTATGGCGCACTTGTCGCAGGACGCGGGGCTTATAGAAGCGTTTAACAACGGGCTGGATATCCATAAGGCCACTGCCGCTGAAGTATTCGGCGTGTCGCTTGACAGTGTGGCTGACGACCAGCGCCGCAGTGCCAAAGCCATCAACTTTGGTCTTATCTACGGCATGTCAGCTTTTGGATTGTCTCGGCAATTGAATATTTCCCGGGGAGATGCCCAGGACTACATAGATCTTTACTTCGATCGATATCCCGGCGTGAAGCAATACATGGAGCGCACCCGAGCGCTTGCGGCAGAGCAAGGTTATGTTGAAACACTCTTCGGCCGGCGCCTGTATTTGCCTGAAATCAAGGCGAGTAATTTTCAGCGGCGACAAGCTGCAGAGCGTGCCGCGATCAATGCACCCATGCAGGGAAGCGCCGCGGATATCATCAAGCGTGCCATGATTTCCGTCGATGCCTGGCTAAATGAATCAGATCTCGATACCCGGGTGACGATGCAGGTTCATGATGAATTGGTATTGGAATTGCCCGAGGCAGGAGTCGCTAAAGTCAGTGAAGGGATAGAAAGACTCATGTCAGGCGCCGCAGAATTATCCATACCACTGGTTGTAGAAATCGGCATCGGAGATAACTGGGATGAAGCCCATTGACCTGATACTCAATCTGTAGAGTGAGTATCAGGTCATCCTGATTTTGCAATTCCTCGTCATCCTGACCAGAGGAAAGGATCTCAACATTCGGTTCTCGCGAGTATCAGATCCTTCCCGCTGGTCAGGATGGCAGTGTGTCGCCGGTGCAGGATGGCAGTGTGTCGCCGGTGCAGGATGACAGTGAGCCGTGTGTACGGGAGGAGACCGCTCATCCTCATTTTTCTGCAGTCCACTACAAAAGTGAAGAAAGTTCCATTTTCCACTCTGAACTTTACGGCAATACGTCAGTCAGAATGGGGGTAAGACGTTAGTTGGAAGCCGTTTAATCAATCGAACGGTGAATGGTAAGCAGCAAACTTCGGTGATTTTCTCCCCCGAAAGAACCGAAGCTGGGGCCCTGATCACATCCTCCCCAACGATGATCAGGGCCCTTCTTTTTTCTTACCATTTTATTCACTTTCCCCCGTCAGCCATTGGTCCAATGTCCGTTCCAGCAAATCGATTCCGTTCTTTTTTGTTGCAGAAAACAGCTGTACGTCTACTTCGCTGGGCAGGCCTTTTCTAACGCCAAGCAGGCTATTTTGCTGGCCGCCGCGTTTTAGCTTGTCGGCTTTGGTGAGTAATATGTGTAGCGGCAATTTGCTCGCAATGGACCACTCGATCATCATCTCATCGAACGCTTTCATCGGATGGCGAATGTCCATAAGCAGAACCATTCCCTTCAGGCAGGTCCTTTCACGCATGTACTCATCCAGGTGCCGTTGCCAATGGTCTTTTACTGACATCGGTACTTTCGCATAGCCGAACCCTGGCAGGTCGACCAGCCTCCTGTGCTCATCTAATGCAAAAAAATTAATCAGTTGGGTTCGACCTGGTGTTTTACTCGTTCTTGCCAGGGACTTTTGTCGGGTTAAAGCGTTAATGGCGCTTGATTTCCCGGCATTGGAGCGACCGCAGAATGCAACCTCTGCACCTTCATCTTTCGGGCATTGTTCGAGCGTCGCCGCACTGGTTAGAAATTCGATAGTATTGAAGTTAACAGACATTTTTAAATGGAAGGCTCCAACTACAGGCGCTTTGTTATATAATCCGCTGCGCATTTTAGCACCCTCTTGCGTGTTGGCGCGCAGATTCCTTGGTTCAAGAAGTTATGCTATGAAAAAGATTCTTACGCTTGTTGTTTTAGTTCTTATGCACTCCGTTAGCTATGCCGGGGGTGATGCCCAGGCCGGGGAAAAGCTGGCCACGACTTGCCTCGCTTGTCACGGTGAAACTGGCAATAGTCTGGTCTCTGTGTTCCCGAATATTGCCGCTCAGAATGAAAAGTATCTATTAAAGCAGTTGATCGAGATGCAAAGTGGAGAACGCGCCGTTCCGACCATGGCCGGTTTGCTGGATGACATGTCAAAATCAGATCTTTCGGACATTGCAGCCTACTATGCTGCACAAACTCGAAATATCGGGGCTGCCAAAGAAGACCTGGTCGAGCTGGGCGAGGGAATTTATCGCGCCGGAATTGCCCGGAAAAGTATTGCCGCTTGCACGGCCTGCCATTCGCCAACCGGCAATGGCAACGGACCAGCGGGTTTCCCTGCTCTTGCCGGACAATGGCCCGACTATACGATTGCTCAACTGAAGGCATTTCAGTCCGGTGAACGACACAACGATGGTGATGGGCAGATGATGCAAACAACGGCGCAAGATATGAACGAGAAGGAAATGATTGCGGTCGCTTCCTACCTCTACGGCTTGCGATAATCGAGAAACAAATTCGTGAGGGCGGTTCATCCGCCCTTTTTTTATGCTCGTCCCGATGGCAGCATGTTGACGAACTATTGTGATCGATTCGCGGTCTAAATCTGAACAATAAGAGGTTATGTATGGTTAGAAGCCTGATAAAACGACTGTCGATACTGGCGCTTGTACTGTTGCCGCTTGCATCCTATGGAGAAGGATTTCAGTACGAGGAAGGCACCCACTTCATGAAGTTGGAAGTGCCGGTAAAAACCCGGAATTCGGATGTTATTGAAGTCACCGAGTATTTTTCCTATGGCTGCCCTCACTGTTATCTATTTGAGCCCCTGGTGCAGCAGTGGAGAAAGCAGATATCGGAAGACGTTGAATTCAATCGGACCCCGGCGATTTGGCGAGTGACTGGATACGAACTTTACGCACGAACCTATTACACGGCTAAGGCACTCGGTGTGCTCGATGAAGTTCATTCACCTTTGTTTCAGGCGATTCACGTTGAACAACGCAGGTTGCTGGATCTGGAGTCTATGGCGAACTTCATGGACGAACTGGGCGTAGACCCAGTGGAATTTGTGAAAACCTATTCAGATTCATTTGGCGTTAAGGCGATGTACCAGCAGGCCATTGCCAGGCAGAGAATTTATCGTTCCGGGGGCGTACCTGCCATTATCATTAATGGTAAATATCGCGTCGAGGCGAGCATGGTCGGTAACAGTAACGCAGGGATGTTGCAGGTAACCAACTATCTCATTGATCGAGAACGACGCTTAATCAGCCAGGGATCGACTGATTCAGGAGGGGAGTAAGTTACCGCCGCCAATACCGGGAGGTGCGGGCATATCGGCGAGTCCGAATGGATTGAGGCGCGATTCGTCAACACGCTTGCGTAATTCTTTTCCCGGTTTGAAATGGGGGACGAACTTACCTGGTTTATGAATCCCTACTTCGCCGGTTTTTGGATTTCGGACTGTGCGTGGTTTTCGGAAATGATTTGAAAAGGTGCCGAAGCCACGAATCTCAATGCGGCCGCCGGTCGCCAGACTGTCGGACATAATCTCAATTAACGCATGTACTGCAAGGTCGACATCCCGGTTGCTCAGTTGATCGAGTTTGTCGGACATGCGTTTGATCAGTTCAGACTTGTTCATTTCCAGAACCACCAGGAGTACATTTGTCATCATACTAAAATATTTATATGTTTCAATATGTTATAGCTAATAACTAAAGTATTTAATTGATTAAGGTATTCTGCTGGTCTTTTGGCGCTGAAAAAGGGGTCGTTATGACGGTGCCAGACCACTCAAATCCACCAAAACGGCTAGAAACTGCCCGGGGTGTTATGGCTGCGGAATCGCGCGCGATCAATGAAAAAGCCCGCCTGCTAGAACAATTGAAACGAAACATCGATATACACCCAGAACGCCGCTAATTGTTAACACGCCCGTTGAATCGTAGCCAGTGATCATTTAGAATTCGCCATGGCGCGATACTATCTCTTTATAGTTTTTAGTCTAGTTTATACAGTAAGTGATCACTTACTATCTTCATCGAGTCAGCAACCCAAACTAATCCAATCATCGGCCCGAGCCTGGACCGATATCCGATTTTTCACTTATTCATGTGTGTGGAGGACGCAATGGCGACTATTTTAGAAGGTGTTTCTCGTACTTTTGCTGAGTATTTATTAATTCCAAGGCTTACCCGCCGGGATCAAAGGCCGGATCAGGTGGACCTTGCAACGCCGCTGTCTGCGGTTGAGCCGAACCAGCTGGCACGTTTCAAGATCAATACACCGGTTGTATCAGCGATGATGCAGTCAGTCTCTGGCACAAAACTTGCGATCTCTCTTGCTCGTCAAGGTGGGCTTGGATTCATATTCTGCTCCCAGGACGTGGAAGAACAAGCTGAAATGGTCCACCAGGTCAAAGCGCATAAAGCCGGGTTTGTTTCCAGTGATTCCAATACGACCCCGGGCAAGACCCTAAACGACCTGATTGGACTGATGAAGCACACGGGTCACTCCACGGTACCGGTCACAGAGGATGGTACCGGGCGGGGTAAGTTGATTGGGTTGATCACAGATCAGGATTTCTGGGTGTTTGAAGACGATCTGAGCAACCCTGTCAGTCAGCATATGACGCCGATTGAAGACGTTATCTACGGTGAAGAAGGATTGACACTTAAAGAAGCAAACCGGCTGCTGCATCGACACAAAAAGAATTGCCTGCCGATTATCAACAAAGATGGAAAACTTCGATCATTGGTATTTAAGAAAGATTATGAAGATCACATGCGCCACCCACTTGAATTATTAGACGGATCGAAGCGTTTATGTGTGGGCGCCGCTATCAACACTCATGATTATCAGGAGCGAGTACCGGCATTGTTGGACGCTGGTGCGGATGTGCTGTGTTTTGACTCCTCTGATGGTTTTACCGAGTTTCAAAAAGAGGGTATTGACTGGATAAGGAAGAATTTTGGTCCAGAGGTGATCCTTGGAGGCGGTAATGTGGTATCTGCTGAAGGCTTCGATTACCTGGTGTCAGAAGGTGGTGTTGATTTCATCAAGGTAGGCATGGGCGGTGGCTCGATTTGCATTACCCGGGAGCAAAAAGGCGTGGGTCGAGGCCAGGCGTCCGCCTTGCTGGATGTGGTGCAAAGCCGCGATGGATATTTTGCCGAAACTGGCCGCTATATTCCGATCTGTTCAGATGGCGGACTTGCTAACGACACACAGATAGTCATCGCATTAGCCATGGGCGCGGACTTTGTCATGATGGGACGATATTTTGCCATGACCGAAGAGTCTCCAACACCAAAAACTTCGATTAACGGACAGATGTATAAGCCGTACTGGGGAGAAGGTACGCGTCGAGCGCAAAACTGGCAGCGCTATGGTGACGACTCTTCACGGGAAATGGTGTTTGAAGAAGGCGTGGATGCCTATGTACCCCTCGTTGGTACGGTCGCAGAAGTTCTCAGAACCACGCTCTACAAGCTGAGATCAACCATGGTTAATGTGGGCGCTGACTCCCTGCCAGAATTTACTGAACAAGCTACGCTGACCCTGGTATCGGAACAATCGGTAGTCGAAGCAGGAACGTCGAATGTTTTTCAGTTTACAACTACCAGGGATATTGAAGAGACCAGCTGGACCAACAAGGATTAGGGAACCTCTGATTAATCAGAGGTTCCCCTGGTAATCGCCATTTACTGTAGTGTTCAGCAATAGCTTCGGTATAATGGCGGCCGAATTTACATTGAGTTAATTAAGTGAGCAAGTTCAAGTTACTAGTATCTCTTATCAGCCTTCTGGTGGCTGGTGCCGCAATTGCGGGAGACGCAGAAATCGCTGAGCGAATTAAAAAAGCTGGCGAAGTTTGCATCGAAGGCCATGATTGCGGCGCAGTACTGGCTCCAACGATGGTCGCCACTAGTGGCGGTGGTGACGTTGAATCCAATTACAAGAAAAGCTGCGCTACCTGCCACAATGCAGGCGTCGCTGGCGCGCCGAAATTTGGTGATGCTGCGCAGTGGGAATCCCGCCTTGTCAAAGGACTGGATGTTCTTTACGCCAGTTCGATTAATGGCATGCCACCGGCAATGCCGCAGAAGGGTATGTGCTTCAGTTGCTCAGACGATGATCTAAGAGCGCTGGTTGACTACATGGTCGACGCCGTCCAGTAGATCAATATCGACTTAAGGACTGAGTCGATCCATCCTTCGATAGCCGATTGCCTCTAGCAGATGAGGGGTGTCAATGCTTTTGACATCCGCCAGGTCGGCAATAGTACGAGCAACTTTCAGTATCTTGAAATAACCCCGGGTCGAAATACCCAGACGAGTCACTGACTGGTCGAGGAACTGTTGATCCTTATTAGAAAGCCTGCAAAATTTATCAACCCCGGGACTTTGTAACTTGCTGTTCAAAATTCCCTGCCGGTTGATCATACGATCTCGCGTTAACCGAATGTGTTGTCTGATTTGCTTATCGGAAACGCCAGATTTTTTGGTCGACTGCAGTAGCGTGCCAGGCGGTAACGGAGGAACCTCCACATGGAGATCGATTCGATCCAGCAGTGGCCCTGATAATCGGCTGCGATAACGGTGAATACGTTCTGCGGTGCATTCACAGCGGTGACGTTCATCACCATAGTAGCCGCAGGGGCAGGGGTTCATTGCGGCGATCAGCTGGAAGCTGGCGGGATAGCGAACCTGTACTGCTGCGCGACTAATCCAGATTTCACCGGATTCCAGGGGTTGTCGTAACACCTCCAGCACTTGCCGGGAATATTCGGGAACCTCATCGAGAAACAGGACGCCATGGTGGGCCAGGGAGATTTCCCCGGGTTTTGGTGGACTACTACCGCCAACCATTGCGATAGCGCTGGCGGTATGATGCGGCGACCGAAAAGGCCTTTGGCCCCACTGCCGGTAGTCAAATGAATGTCGGGACACCGATGCGACAGAGGCGACTTCCAACGATTCCTCCAGATCCATGTCTGGCACCAGGCCGGGTAATCTGCTGGCCAGCATAGTTTTTCCGGTTCCTGGTGGACCTATCATGAGCATGTTGTGCCCACCTGCAGCAGCAATACAAAGGGCTCTTTTGGCCGCTGCCTGGCCTATGACGTCCGTTAGTGGTGGAAAGCTTCGCGTAGTTCGTTTTCCAGGAATGGGTGAAACGAGTGGTTCATCGGCTATCAAATGTGCAACGACAGATCCTAAGGTATTGGCAACTAATACGTGATTGGATTGAGCGAGAGCTGCCTCATCGCTATTGGCAAAAGGCACGATCAAGCGCCGCCTGCCGCCTTTACTTCGAAGCGCTGCGGGCAGGACCCCTCGAACAGCTCGGAGGGAACCTGTCAGAGAAAGTTCCCCCAGTAGTTCAAACATTTCTATTTTACCACCAGGAATCTGACCTGATGCCGCGAGGATGGAAAGCGCGATAGCGAGATCATACCGACCACTACTTTTTGGTAAATCAGCAGGCGCCAGATTAACGGTGATACGTTGCAAGGGAAATTCAAAACCACTCGATACAATTGCGGCTTTTACTCTGTCTTTGCTTTCTCGCACAGCAGTTTCCGGTAAGCCGACAATGAGGGTCTGAGGCAAGCCAGATGAAACATCAGCTTCAACGATGACAAGTGGTGCATCAATTCCCAGTTCTGCGCTTGAGTAGGTGGTGGCAACAGTCATCACAGGATTGTCGCGAACCTGGGGCCATTTTGATTTAGGCAATGCGCCCGCAACCTTGTAAGCTTAGGCCTAGATCTCACGCACGAAGTTGGTGCATTGGCATGTCTACCCATTCACTGGCATGCACCATGTCAGGGCGGCATGCTTCCCCGGAAGGCTTAAGAATGTGCTAAACCATTGTTTTATCAAATGTTTTAGAAGTTGGCACAGTCAATGCTCTATGGATAGCCACGATAAGAGAGTTGATGACTCGATTTTGATGGCAAGACCCAATAGAAACTGATTGGGGACTGTCGTCGCGAAAGAGCTAACAACATTTATGTTAAATGACAGATATCGTTGGCCCTTTCACTTCGCTGGTGACACTGCGTCTCAGAGCGGGGAATTGGACTATCAACGAGTCTGTAAATTCGTTACATTGCCTAGGTTTTAGGTAAAGCTTTGCAAGGAGAAAATTAATGAAACTAGTCTCTGCGATTATCAAGCCGTTCAAGCTCGACGATGTTCGAGAAGCGCTGTCGGAAATCTCTGTGCAGGGCATGACGGTGACGGAAGTAAAAGGTTTCGGAAGACAAAAAGGTCACACTGAGCTTTACCGGGGTGCGGAATATGTCGTGGACTTTCTGCCCAAGGTTAAAATCGAAGTCGCCATAGCAGACGAAAGTCTTGACGCTGTTATTGAGGCCATTTCTGGCGCTGCGAATACAGGAAAGGTGGGTGACGGGAAAATTTTTGTTAGTACACTTGACGATGTTATTCGTATTCGCACCGGCGAGACAGGTGCTGAAGCGGTTTAGAGAATAATCGCGGGGGTGTGATTTCCGCACCCCTTTATTCTGTCGTATTCCCAGATCGAAACTCATGGTGCATGGTTGTGGATTCTCTCTACGACCGATCTCGCGAGAATGCACGACCTATGTATGACCGAAAACCTCCCGGTGCACGGTTACAAAGGCTCCCTCATACGATCCATCTTGCCGGAATGCCTGATCCATACCTGAAACATGCCTGACTAATATTTTTCTGGTGTCAGGTCGTTTTGGGTACACTCGATGCCCAATATTTCACTATAATGCCCACTTTTTGCATGACCACAATCTGTTCAAGGGAACCTCTGATATATGAAGATATTTTTGTCAGAACACTATATTTAGAACAAGGAAGAGGCGAGCGGAGTAAGATTACGCCTCTGACGCGGTTATGGCGAAAATAGACCTTAATCAGACGTTCCCTGGAGAAAGGAATCGGGTATGCGGTACGTGAGTACACGTGGTGGCGTTGCACAGCTATCATTTTGTGAAGCCGTGATGATGGGATTGGCCTCGGATGGCGGACTGCTCGTGCCTGAGTCAATTCCGGATGTCTCGAAGGACCTGGCCTCGCTCAAAGGGTCAGACTATACCGCGATTGCTGAATTCGTCATGGGGAAGTTTATTGACGACATTCAACCTGAACAGCTTAAAGAAATCATTCGACGCAGCTATGCCACTTTCGACGATCCACTGGTTACCCCTCTGGTAAAAGTCGGTGAACTTTACGTGTTGGAACTCTTTCACGGCCCGACCCTGGCGTTCAAGGATGTGTCCCTGCAATTTCTTGGCAACGTTTTTGAGCATATTCTCACTGACGGTGATGAGCGACTGAATATTCTTGGTGCGACCAGTGGTGATACTGGCAGCGCGGCCATTGCAGGCATTCGCGGCAAGAAAAACATCAATATCTTTGTCATGTTTCCCGAAGGACGAACCAGTCCATTGCAGGAAAAACAAATGACGACCGTACTCGATGAAAATGTTCAAAGCCTTGAAATTGAAGGCAGCTTTGACGATTGCCAACTGATTCTAAAATCGATATTCAATGACCTGCCGTTCAAAGACGCTTATCACCTGGGAGCCGTCAATTCGGTAAATTGGGCAAGAGTGCTTGCGCAGGTTGTTTACTATTTTTCAGCCTATGTGCAGTTAGGCTGTCCGCCTTCCTTTGAAGTTGCGGTACCCACGGGAAATTTTGGCAATATCTTTGCGGGCTATATTGCGCGAAAAATGGGCCTGCCGATTAAGACACTCATACTTGCCACAAACCAGAATGATATTTTGCATCGCTTTTTTACCACTGGCCGTTACAAAAGGGGAGATGTCCATTTCAGCCACAGTCCGGCCATGGACATTCAGGTTGCCAGCAACTTTGAACGCTATCTTTATTTTGAGTTTGGAGAAAACACGGACAAGGTCAATGAGTTCATGACGGCATTCGTGGAAACCGGGGAAGCTGCGACCCAATTTAGCACGCTCAATTTTGACGGGGCCTTTGCCACAGGGATGGTCTCGGATGAGCAAACACTGGGCACTATCGCACGCATTCAAGAAGAGATGGACTATCTTGTCGACCCACATACCGCAGTAGGGATACAGGTTGGATCAGAGAAACGAAATCCTGACCTGCCTCTGGTGTGTATGGCAACCGCGCACCCTGCAAAATTTGACGAGGCAATGCGCAATGCATTACCGGACGTCGTTGTTGAACACCCGGCATTGTCGGCCCTCAAAGATCTGCCTTCTCGTAAAACCGCACTGCCGAATGATGTGGAGGCCGTAAGAGAGTTTATAGCGAGCTTTGACTCAGCTCGAGAGAATGTCTGAGTCGGAATGCCGCATCACTATTTTCGCCATAACCGCGTCACCGTCGTGCTCATACTCGGCTCGCCTCTTCCGTGTATTAGCTGAAGTGTTCTGACGATCCTCTTAATCAGAGGTTCCCTAGGATCTCAATAGCCGCAGGTAACTCGCGTATGTCATCAATCGCCCGATCCGGATTGGTTTCCCCAGGTCCCGGTCGCGAATCATTTCGGATCCAAACCGTGTGTAGGCCGAGCTTGTTAGCCGAATCAACATCTTTGATAGGGTCATCACCCACATAGACCATCTCGTGGGGCTCACAACTCGTGTATTCAAGCGCAGCCAGAAAAAGGTCGGGCGCTGGCTTTGGTGCGCCTACCTGTTCCGCGGAGAATGCAAAGCTGAAGTGATTGCCAAGACCGAGTCTTTCGATATCTGCGTTGCCATTGGTTAGTGCGCCAAGCTGATAATCACGTGCGACTTCTCCTATCACCTCCAGCGCGCCCTCGAAAAAAACAACCTCATTTCTTGCCGTCAGAAACACTTCCATAGCGCGCTGCGACATGAGGTTCGCCTGCCCTGCGGGTATGTCACTCTTCAACATTGCCTTTTCGATGAGTCGTCTTCTGAATTCAGTGAGCCGATGGGCAATTGATGGATGCTCCTTTAGGACTTCTGATCTTAACTGCCGCATAGCTGTGACATTGTATTTCAGGTTCGGCACCTCTGATACCAGCCATTGCCCGAGTTTTTGTTCCGCTTTGATGATGACAGGACCGACCTGCCAGAGAGTGTCGTCGAGATCAAAAGCAATTACTCGAATCATTTTGGAATCGTTTCTTTTCGATCAGTTATTTTTTGAGCTCGCGGATGCGCCTTGTCATAAACGTCAGCTAAATGTTGAAAATCCAGATGAGTATAGATCTGGGTTGTGGCTATGTTCGAGTGGCCAAGCAACTCTTGCACCGCCCGCAAATCCTGGCTGGATTCGAGCAGATGGCTCGCGAAAGAGTGTCGAAGTGTGTGAGGATGCACACGTGTTGTGATGCCGAGTCGCAGGCACCATTGCTTGACTCGATCCTGAACATTCCTTGGGCTTATGCGCCTGCCACGTTCACTCAGGAAAAGGGCCAGGTGATCTGTTATTTCGCCCTTTGGTACCTGGTCCCGTAATTTTAGCCAGGCTCTGATTGCTAGAAGTGCTTTTGATCCTATGGGCAGTACTCTTTCCTTGTTACCCTTACCTCGCACCTTGATTGAATGGTCGTCTAAATCAATGTCTTCGATGTTGCTGCCAACAAGTTCAGCGAGGCGCAACCCTGAAGAGTAGAAAAGTTCAAGCATCGCGCTGTCTCGTATTCCATGCCAGCTGTTGGTATTTATCTCGAGCAATCTCGAAACCTGGTCGGTATCCATGGGCGCCGGTAATCGCGGTTTGGACCTTGGCGCGGCAAATTCCATAGCAGGGTTTGTCTTAACAATGCCTTCTCGAGCAAGATAATAAAAAAAGGTGCGAATGGCTGAAAGGCGACGTTGCAGTGTTCTGCCTGAGAGACCCCTGCGATGTCCGACTGATATGAAACTTCTCAGGTGATGGGCGGCAATGTTCGCCCAGTCGTCACAAGCCTGCGTTGTCAGATGCTCCTGCAAAGATCGCAAATCCCTACGGTATCCGTCAATAGTGTGCACGGACAATTGTCGTTCGTCTGACAGATAGGTGAGAAAAGCAGAGATCTGTGCCCCGAGCGCATCATCATCCGACATGAATCACCTCGATAAGTGACGTGGTAGCAGCTTTGCTAGTGTATCGGCGATAAAGCCAATGAACAGCGTATCCATTTCTGGCGAAAAGTAGTGGGGATCAGAACTGCCTATTGCCAGAAGCGCAATCTGTTTGTTTCGTACCTTGACTGCGAGAACAGCCGCTGATTTCACTCTTTCACTTTGATGTCGGAAAAGAAAATCCTGTTCCTCAGGGCGCAGTATTCCAAGAGTTGGTTGTTTGGCTCTCATCAGCGCACCAACATAATTTCTCGCCGATTCTGCCGTAACTCTCGAAGTAAAATGATTGATCTGTCGAGGTCGCTTGCCAAACACCACCAGGGAATAGGCTTTACAGTTGAAATCCCTTTTTAGGCCTTTCTCCAACGCGTTGAAAAAGTCGCTGCTCCTATTGGCAGAAATAAGATCAAGAATCAGCTTACGACTCTTGTCAAAGATTTCTTTATTTCGCTCTGCCGATGCCACAAATTCGTTGAGCTGTTTTTTTGCTTTTTCCTGTCTTTCACGCATGATCTCAACTTGTTTTTCTACCAGTGATATCACACCTTTGGTTTGATGCGGGAGTTGCATCTTTAACAGCAGATTGTCATGTTCGACAAAAAATTCGGGATGCGAGTTTAAGTAGGAAGCGACTTCCTTACGGGTTAGCTTTTTTGTCATATTTGCAATCGGCCTTCATATACCCTGCATGCAGGGCCGGTCATCGTGATGGTTGCGTCATCTCCCGGCCAGCTTACGGTCAGGGTGCCCCCGGTGAGTATGACTTCCACGGTTTCGTCCAGTACACCCTGCAGTCGCCCGGCGACGACAGCGGCGCAGGCTCCTGAACCACAAGCGTTGGTTTCACCAACACCACGCTCAAATACACGAAGCTTGATCTTTTTACGGGAGACAAGCTCCATAAATCCAGCGTTGACACGTTCAGGGAAGCGCGCATGATTTTCTACCAGCTTTCCGACTTCAGCCACAGGTGCAGTGGCAACATCCGGCACCGTCATGACGGCGTGAGGATTACCCACGTTAACGGCTGTGAGACGAACTGATTCTTCGCAATCTGGTGTCAGAGCCAGGTCATAGATAATTTGCGGCGCATCCGCGATGAATGGAATTTTTGCGGGTTGCAAAAAAGGTCTACCCATGTCGACGGTGATGTTGCCATCTCTCTCGAGCTTGCAGGTAATCTCTCCGTTGTTGGTTTCGAGCTTTATTGTCGATTTAGTGGTTAAACCCTCGTCTCGCACGAAGCGTAGAAAGCAGCGTGCACCGTTGCCACACTGTTCCGCTTCGGTGCCGTCGGCATTGTAGATAGTGTAGCGAAAATCCAGATCCGGATTTTCAGGTGGTCTAACAGTCAGCAGTTGATCAAATCCAATGCCATATCGGCGATCGGACAGTTTGCGAATCAAATCGGGATGAATATTGACACGTTGAGAAATGAGATCGAGCATGACGAAATCGTTTCCCAGCCCGTGCATTTTTGTAAATCGTAATAACATTTCGCTAATTTACTCTGGCAACCCGGCAATGCAACTCACCGGGCAGTTTTGAGAGACTCAAGTTCCAGCAAATCCTCGATTGTCTCGCGCCTTCTGACGCAATAATGCCTGTCGCCTGAGACCAGAATCTCAGGCGCCCGGCCGCGTGAATTGTAGTTCGAACTCATCACGAATCCGTAAGCACCAACAGACCTGATGGCCAATAGCCCATCTTCTTCCAGTGACAATTCACGATCTTTGGCGAGGAAGTCGGCGGTTTCGCAAACGGGTCCGACAATATCCCAGGTTTGAGGTCTGGTCGTCGCTTGTTCGTTAACCACGACGACATCCTGCCAGGCACTATACAGTGCAGGTCGGATCAGATCATTCATGGCTGCATCGACGACAGCGAAATTCTTTTCGGCATTGCTCTTGAGAGCAATCACAGAGGTTAACAGGATGCCGGCATTGGCCACGATTAGCCTTCCCGGTTCGAACATCAGTGATTGGGGCCGCCCACTCATTAGCTGGCCAATGGCGCTAGCGAAGGCCGACACATCGATAGGGTCCTCATCCTGGTAGCGCACACCCAATCCGCCGCCAAGATCGATATGTTCGAGGGTAATACCGCGCTGCGCCAGTAAATCAACAACGCTGAGAATTCGTTCCAGTGCGTCCAGAAAGGGTGTGAGATCGGTGATCTGTGAGCCTATATGGCAATCGATACCGACGATTCTGAACATGGACAGGTTGCTTGCTTCGCTATAAAGAGAAATAGCTTCTTCAATGGATACGCCAAATTTGTTTTCCTTCAGGCCGGTCGCAATATAAGGATGGGTGTTCGGGTCGACATCCGGGTTAATCCTGATCGAAATGGGTGCGCGTCTGTTGTTGGCTTCGCAGATTCGGGCAATTCGGTGTAGTTCCGATGCTGACTCTACATTAATGCAGCCTATATCCGATTCAAGGGCGTATTCGATTTCCCAATCCTGTTTGCCCACACCAGAGAAAACGACCTTGCTGGCATCACCGCCGGCGGCAAGAACACGAGTCAACTCGCCACCGGAGACAATGTCAAAGCCAGAACCGAGCTGCGCAAGTGTTTGTAAAACCGCGAGGTTGGAATTTGCTTTCACCGCATAGCGGATATCATGAGGATGACCCTCAAAGGCCTCATCAAATGCCCGATAGGCGGTTTGTATCGCTTGTTCTGAGTAAACATAGCAAGGGGTGCCGTAACTGTCTTTGATCTCATTGAGCGACACCTGCTCGATATGGAGATCACCGTCTATGCGGTGTAACACGTCTATTTACCTTGTTGGCCGGTTACTGGGTGAGACGCTATGAGCAGCGTAGCCTGGCTTTCCATGCGCCTCGAAGTGCTATTGGGGAGGTCCTTTCCAGAATTGTCTTTCTGTTCCAGAACTTCTTTGTCCAGCACTCTTTTTTCAAGGTAAAGAGGTCCCTTCAGGCCGCAGCCAGCCAGGATAACCAGGGCGATGATCAGCATTAGGATACGCATGATGTGTCGGTCAATCTTTGAGACGGTGCAGTATACTGGAGCTTTGCTGTTTAAAAAAACACCGGGTGTATACCTGGGGAGAGTCTGGCGTTGGATGATAGAGGGTTTCAAGACAAAGTTGATGAGGAATTTGCCCGCATTGAGGACAAAATAGATGAACTTGAACTGGATATCGACGTCGATTTAAGCGGTGGTGTTGTGACGTTTACCTTCGAAAACGAGTCTCAAGTCATCTTAAGTCGCCAGATCGCTAATCACGAAATCTGGGTTGCCGCAAAGTCAGGTGGATTTCACCTGAGAGCTGATCTCGATGGCTGGCATTGTGACACCACGGATGAAAACCTCGAGGCCCTGTTGAACAGGGTGTTCATGGAGCAGGCGGGTGTATCAATTTTTTAGCTAATCCTGATCTTCGCGCGCTCTATTGCAGCCCGGACCTGATTGGGAGCGGTTCCGCCGAGATGGTCCCTGGCGTTGAGCGAGCCTTCGAGTGTCAGAACAAGGAAAACATCCTCTTCGATCTCGTCACTGGCCTGTTTCATCTGCGCCATTGAAAGTTCTGAAAGATCACAGTCTTGCCTGATTGCCAGGGCAACTAACTTGCCAACAATATCGTGCGCGTCTCGAAACGGGGTGCCTTTTTTAACCAGATAATCGGCCAGGTCCGTTGCCGTGGCAAAGCCTTTCAATGTGGCCTCTCTCATCTGATCTCGCTTCGGTTGAATAGCCGGGATCATGTCAGAGAATGCCGTTAACGATTGTAAGACGGTACTGGCGGTGTCAAAAAGTGGTTCCTTGTCTTCCTGGTTATCCTTGTTGTACGCAAGGGGCTGACCTTTCATCACGGTTAGCAATGACATCAGTGAACCGAAGACTCTGCCGGTTTTACCTCGTACTAGCTCGGGAACATCCGGATTCTTTTTTTGCGGCATAATTGACGATCCGGTACAGAACCTGTCGGGAAGTGATATGTAGTTGAACTGCGGTGAAGTCCACAAAATCATCTCCTCTGCCCAGCGTGACAGATGCATTAACAGAATGCTTGAAGCAGCACAGAACTCGATGGCAAAATCTCGATCACTGACTGCATCGAGGGAGTTTTCAGAAATCTCGTCGAAACCCAGTAGTTTCGAGGTCAGTGCCCTGTCAATTGGATAAGTCGTGCCCGCCAGTGCCGCTGAACCGAGAGGCATGCAGTTGACACGCTTGCGGCAATCGACCATGCGAGCATAGTCCCGGTCAACCATCTCGAACCAGGCCATGAGATGATGTGCAAATGAAATCGGTTGGGCGACTTGTAGATGGGTTAGCCCAGGCATAATGGTCTCGGTTTCAGCTTCTGCTAGGCCAAGGATGCCACCCTGTAGTTTGCGGATTTTTTCCAATACCGAGTCAATGACATCACGCAGGTACAAGCGAATATCTGTGGCTACCTGATCATTGCGTGATCGACCCGTGTGTAACTTTTTACCCACATCACCGATTTTTTCTGTGAGTGCGCTCTCGATATTCATGTGCACGTCTTCGAGTGCAACTGACCAGGTGAAATTGCCGGCGGTGATTTCATCCGCAATGACCTGCAGTCCGCTGGTCATGGCACCCAATTCGTTACTGGTGATGATACCGACGGACTGCAACATGGTTGCATGGGCGATTGAGCCCTCTATATCATAGAGCGCCAGCACGTGATCGAATTCAACCGATGCGGTAAATGATTCCACAAAGGCATCCGTGGCTTCATTGAATCGGCCATCCCAGAGTTTTGTTGCCAAGAAAATGTCTCCCGTTGAGATCTACAATTATAACAGCAAGGGAAGCTCCGACTAATTGGATTTTTTCGTGTGGACAAGGCGAACTCGCAGGTCGGATGATTATGGGTTCAAACGCAGACATCGCGAAACATTATTGTTAGCGGGACCGCCGTGCTATATAACCTGTACCCATAGGTTGTTAAGAGATGCGTCCGGTGTTTAAAGATTCACGGATAAAAGAATCAGCAATCAAAGATGCGACGGAAACCGACTTTTTTTTGCCGGATTTGTGTCATGCGCAAAGCATTTTATTTCTGGTGCTGATTTCTGAATTACTGGTGTTTGTACAGGTTCTATTTTCGTCGAGCTTCTTTGATTTTGACTGGCTGCAACTTGGCCTTGCGTCCCTCTTCATTCAGTGGCTGGTGCTGGTTTCGGCAGCATTGATTTGCAATATTCGCCCCTGGCTGATGCATATGTCGGTGACAAAGGCGACCGTCATCGCTTACGGGTTGATCCTGCTTATAACGTTGATTTGCAGCATTGTTGCGGAAATGGTTTTTGAAGGATTCGTGGCGATTAGCATGGATGGATGGGGCTGGATAATGCGCAACCTGCTCATTGCCGTGATCATGACGGGTATTGCTTTCCGCTATTTTTTCCTGGCTCATCAACTACGTGTTCAGGAACAGGCTGAACTGAGTTCTCGCATTCAGGCACTTCAATCACGTATCAGGCCGCACTTCTTATTCAACAGTATGAACATCATCGCCAGTCTAATTGCTGTTGATCCTGAACTAGCGGAAGAAGTTGTCGAGGATCTGTCGTTACTCTTTCGAGCCAGTCTCAATGAGGCGACCAGCGAACCGGTTAGATTGTCGGAAGAATTGAATTTATGCGAGAAATACGTACACATTGAAAGCCTGAGATTAGATGATCGCCTGGAGATGGACTGGAAGGTAAACGTAGATCAGGATGAAGTTCACATTCCCTTGTTGACGTTACAACCGTTGCTGGAGAACGCTATTTACCATGGTATCCAACCATTGCCGGAAGGCGGGCTTGTTACTGTGAAGATAGATTTAAAAGATGATCTCGTTTCAATTGTTATCGAGAATCCTGTTGGGCCAGAGGCCTCTGGTCATGATCGGGGTAATCGAATGGCGCTTGATAATATTCGAAATCGTATGACTGCCATTTATGGGCCGGAGGCAAGTCTGAACACCTCTAAAACAGAATCGCTATTTGTCACCAGGCTGATTTATCCCTGTTTTCGGTAGAATTTTCGTTTTATTTTGCAAAAGTGTGCGCTACGTCGCAGTTTTCTTGCACAAAAAGCGTAATTTAGCCTTCGTGGCGGAATTTCGCAGTTAACATGCGTCATTTTTTGCAGAAACTTAATCCTGGAAATCAGGCGATCAGGTAAAGGCAAAGCTCATGAAAATATTAGTGGTTGACGATGAAAAACTTGCCAGAGAAAGACTGGTGAGAATGGTTGATACCTACGATGACTATGATGTTATCGGTGTCGCGGCTTCTGGAACGGAAGCCATTGCCCAGGCGATCAAGCTGGAACCGGACGTTGTGCTGCTCGATATCCGGATGCCGGGTATGGACGGCCTGGCCGCAGGAAGACAATTATCGACCCTGTCATCTCCACCTGCGGTGATTTTTTGTACTGCGTTTGGTGAACATGCCATTGATGCATTCGATGTTAATGCGTGTGGCTATTTGATGAAGCCAATTCGCAGAGATGCACTATTTGCAGCCCTGGCCAAAGTAAAACAGGTCAACAAGGTGCAAATTGAAGCAATTATGGGTAAAGATGAATCACCCACAGAACGCTCCCGAACTCATATCAGTGCAAGGACCAGGCGGGGCATCGAATTGATTCCTCTGGCTGAAGTGAAATTCTTCCAGGCGGATCACAAGTATGTGACGGTGCGACATGAAGGTGGTGAAGTACTGATTGACGATACTTTGCGTGATCTCGAAGATGAGTTTGGCGACAGGGTTGTTCGAATTCACAGGAATGCCCTGGTGATGACAGATCATCTGGAAGGGCTGGAAAGAGATCCATCGGGACATTATCAGGTTAGAATGCGTGGTATTGAAGAACGGCTTGATGTCAGTCGGCGTCATGTGTCTGGATTGCGTAGACTGGTGCAATCTTTGTAACCAAAGTAATCTGTACCAAAGCTCAAAAAAAGGCGGTTTTACCGCCTTTTTTTGGGTTTGAATGATGAAGGACGAATCATTAATGTTGCCATTGATCTCAGGCCGACAAAACAATGAAAATACTTCGAATTGCAACTCGCCAGAGTGCTTTGGCACTATGGCAGGCTAACCACATAAAGCACCTTCTTGAGTCGAGCCATCAGTCACTTCGCTGTGAAATTATTGGCATGACGACGCAAGGCGATCGCGACAAAACGTCCCCGCTCAGCCAGATGGGAGGTAAAGGCGTCTTCGTCAAAGAGCTTGAAACCGCGTTGTTGGACGGTTCTGTGGACATAGCAGTGCACTCTATGAAAGATGTTCCGGGGGAACTGCCTGGAGGTCTGCACATTGCGGCCGTTGCCAGGCGAGCAAGTCCAAAAGACGCTCTGGTTTCCAATAGCTATCAAAGTCTCGCAGATTTGCCATTGCTCGCGCGAGTTGGTTCGTCGAGCCTTCGCAGGGTTCTACAGGTTCAAAAAGCGTATCCGAATCTTCGTTTTATGGAACTCAGGGGTAACGTCGATACCAGGCTCCGCAAACTCGATGAAGATGAATACGATGCCATTATCCTGGCAGTCGCCGGGCTCAGCAGACTGGGTCTGGAAAACAGGATTACCGAGGAGATTGCCACAGATGTCTGCGTTCCAGCAGCGGGCCAGGGTGCTGTGGGTGTTGAGTGTCGGTCCGATGACGCTGATACCATGGATTTGCTTGCTGTTATCAATGACCAGGCCAGCGCGATCTGTGTCACCGCTGAGCGGCGGGTAACACAGCTTTTGGGGGCAACCTGCAATCTACCGATCGCCGTCTTTGCGGAGATCTCAGGAGGGCAGATCAGCATTAGATCGTTTGTTTCTGATACAACGGGGACAGAAGTCATTCGGGAAACATCAAGCGGACCGGTGCCGTCTTCTATCGCGCTCGCTGAGGAGCTGGGACAAAAGCTGTTGGCAAAGGGAGCGGCAAAAATGATCAAAGAAGACAGTCACTGAACCCATGGCGTCTCAGAATCCACGGCTTTATGTCCTGTTGACGAGACCAAACGGCGAGAACGATGGTTTGGCGTCCATGTTGAGATCGAAATCATGTCAGGTCACCACTCGACCCATGATCGAAGTGTCGCAGATTGACTTGTCTGCTGGAATGAAGCAGGTGTTGCTGAACTTCGATGATCACGACAAAGTCATTTTTGTGAGTAAAAGCAGTGTTCGATTTGGCCTGCCGTTGCTGGATGCTTACTGGCCGCAGTGGCCACCCAGTATGGAGTGGTTTGCCGTTGGACCGGGCACAGCCGGTGCATTAGGGCAATTTCAGATTCAGGCCAGCTTCCCTGATGTCGCAGGAAGTGAAGGCCTGTTGCGACTTGCTGAACTGAAGTCGGTCTCGGGCCAGAATGTGTTGATTGTCAGAGGGCAGGGCGGGCGTGAACTGTTGGCTGATCAACTCAAAGAACGTGGCGCCAGGTTGAGTTATCTGGAAGTCTATCATCGGACAAATGTAGAACATGATGATATCGATCTCTTGCCCGCGAACACAACGGTTGTGTTAACCAGCGTTGGGATACTTGACAGTTTTTGCCACCAGGTTGGGAAGCGGGTATCTGAATTTATTGCCGTTGTACCCTCTGGGCGCATTGCAGAAATTGCGCTGGCGAGAGACTTTTCCCGTGTCAAAAATGCTGCTGGAGCTTCTGATCAGGCGCTGTATGATTCTATTTTGCTGGATAAATTATAGAGCCAATGCGTAAACTGGTAGTCGCTCATGAGTGAAGATTCAACAGATGGCGTTGATGAAAAGCTGAACAAAGCGTTTGATGACATGGAGAAAAACCAGCCCAGAAAGGCACAGCCAGCAACAAATACCTTTGCCGGCACCCTGGCGGTTTTCCTGGCATTGGTCGCCATCGGCATAGCGTCCTATCCTGCCTATGAGGTCTACAAGACGGCTACTGATACAGATAGTGATGCCGATCAACTCCAGGATCAACTTAATCAACTGTACACAGAACAGGCCAACTATGCTGGAAGGCTTCAGTCATTGCGCAGTGAATTGGACAAGGTTGAATCGAGTGCGCAATTAGCAGAAAACAACTTGAGGGAAATGAAGGCTTTTATTACCGGGGAGCTGGATACCGTCAGAGGCAGGCTGGGTACCAGCGCCCAGGACTGGGTATTGGCTGAAGTCGAGTATCTGGTAAGAATGGCGAACCAGCGTGTACTGATGGAAAACGATGCAGATTCTGCGCTGCAACTCCTGCAAGCGGCTGATCAGATTGTTCAGGAGGCGCAAGGCTTGACCGCCCATAGCCTGCGGCAGGCATTGGCGCAAGATATAGCGGCATTAAAAGCAGTTAACACGATAGATATTCAAGGGATCTATCTGGAACTTTCTGCGTTAACCAGCCAGGTTCCTGGTCTTAATCGAACACTACCGGAATATAAAGCCGCGAACGTGGAAGAAGTTGTGGAAGCTCCCGGAGACGCCGTGGATCAGGCATTGGCCCTCGTTGCTCATGCAGGAGAACGGATGAGCCATCTGGTGGATTTTCGTCGCGGCGACATCGAAGTGAAGCCGATACTGCCGCCCGCTGAGGCCTATTACCTCAGGCAAAACCTGATTCTGAAACTTCAGATTGCACAAATGGCCCTGCTTGAAGGCAATGGCGAAGTGTACAGCGTTGCCTTAACCGAGGCTGCCCATTGGGTTAGCGATTCTTTTGACGAAGACGATGCACGCACGCTCGCCATGGGAGAAACCCTTGATCGCCTGTCAGTGGTGCCGATAGCTGTGGTGTTACCCGATATATCCAGCTCATTACGGGCAGCGAGAGAACAACTGATTGATCTGCAGGGGAGCAGCAATCAATGAAACGCTCATTGATTATCCTGCTGATTGTTATCGTCCTTGCCGGTTATCTCGGCACGCTGATTGCGCGGGATCCTGGATATGTACTGGTGACATACGATGGTTATTCATTGCAGACCAGCCTCTGGGTGTTGCTTGGACTACTGACTGGTTTGTCACTGGGTGTTTATCTGCTCATCAGGGCATTCAAGATTCTACAGAAAAGTGGAGCCGTGTATCAGGGTTGGCGTGCAGAGCACCAGACTGAACGAGCGAGTCAATTGACCGAAAAAGGTCTGGTACTTTTGGCTGAAGGTGAATTTGAGCGCGCCAGGAAATTCCTGGATAGCGGCGCCGATAATAATAAGTCACGGGGGCTTAACTATCTTGCAGCAGCTCGTGCCGCCAATGACACTGCCGATCACGAATCGAGGGAAACCTACCTGCGATTGTCTGAAGAAGCCGACGGAAATCTGGCAAGAGCGCGCGGAGTGGTGACGGCTGAATTAGCGTTAGCGCGAAATGATCCGGATGTGGCGCTAGCTGCGCTAAAAAATATTAAACAAAACCGACATGTAGCCTCACTGAAACAAAAGGCATTGCGGCAACGGAATAACTGGCAGGATATGATTGCGGCGTTACCTGAACTGCGCCAATTCGATGCAACTGGCGCGATCGAGATGGAACGAGAAGCAGCTTTGTTGGGTTTACAGGCGCAATCCGGTAATGATGACTCACTCAACAGCTTGTTCAAATCCCTTTTGCCAGAGTTAAAACACTGTCCTTTGCTTCTGGGGGAATATGTTCGCGCCTTGCAAAACAAAAGCCATGCGGAGCCTGTCCTGCGGGCAGCGATCAAGAAATCATGGCAGCCAGAGCTTGTAGAACTCTATGGCGATTCAGATTACACAAGCCTGAAAACCCGCAAGAAAACAACGCAAGGCTGGTTAAAACAACATCCAGACGATGCGTCCTTACAGTTTTGCCTGGGTTGTCTGGATGAAATATCGGGTGAAAACAGTCTCGCGCGGGACCACTTCAACCAATGTATCGATCTTGGCGGGACGCGTCGGGCGAATGAGAAGTTGGCGTTGCTACTGGCGAAGACCGGAGAATTTGAGCGCAGTCATGAGCAGTTGCGACTGGCGATGGGTCTTACAGATTAGTTTTTTGGTCGAGGGGAATAAGCGAAGATATCGGAATACATATTATTTTCCGGCATCCCTCTGTCAATAAATGCATCCAAAATGGCGTACACCATCCCGGGTCCTCCTGAAACATAGACGGTAACGTCGCTAAGCGAGTCAAAATCCTCGAGTACCATGTCTCCAACCAGTCCCGTTCGGCCCCGCCAATCAGGTGAAGTTTCCGGTTCGCTTACGACTGGGATGAAATGGAATTGATTGTACTTTTTTTCCCAGGATTCGCAGAGGTCTGAAAGGTAAATGTCTTTGTCACACAATACACCCCAATACAGGTATACGGGCTGCTGAAAACCATCCGGTTCAAGAAACTCAATGATACTTTTCATTTGAGTAATGCCAGTGCTGGCGGCCATCAGTATCAAGGTGTTGTCCGGCGGCGAGGTAATAAAACAATCACCGAGAGGCGCTTCTATTTCGATTTCGGTGGCGTTGTTGAGTATTTCCTCGATCGCCGTTGAGTCCTCTGACCCAGGTGTTGGCCTAATATGAAGTTCAATTTGATTCTTCAGATGCGGCGAATTCGCGATAGAAAAAGGACATTTCGTGTGTGGCAGAATCATTTGCAGATACTGCCCGGCGTGAAAGCTAACGTCCGCGCCAGGGGGCAGGTCTAAGAGTACGCGTCGAGTATCGTGATTATAATAATCGATGGAACTAATAGGACAGGTAATACTATTCAAACCGGATTATTTTCGTTTCATCGAAGCGAAAAACTCTTCATTGGTTTTGGTCTTCTTCATTCTTTCAAGTAAGAATTCAATAGCAGCCAGATCGTCCATCTCGTGGAGTAATTTCCTGAGTATCCAGACTTTTTGTAACTCGTCTTCTGACATGAGAAGATCTTCGCGACGTGTCCCTGATCGCCTGATGTTGATGGCCGGATAGACACGCTTCTCTGCAATCTTTCTTTCCAGGTGCAGTTCCTGGTTACCGGTACCTTTGAATTCTTCGTAGATGACCTCGTCCATTTTTGACCCGGTATCAATCAGGCAGGTCGCAATGATCGTCAGGCTCCCGCCTTCCTCAATGTTACGTGCAGCGCCAAAAAATCGCTTGGGTCGCTCCAGTGCATGGGCGTCCACACCACCGGTGAGTACTTTTCCGGAAGCGGGAATCACCGTGTTATAAGCACGTGCCAGTCGCGTGATGGAGTCCAGCAGGATAACCACGTCGGTTTTATGTTCGACCAGACGCTTGGCTTTCTCGATGACCATTTCGCAGACCTGAACATGACGGGAAGGCGGTTCGTCGAACGTGCTGGCAACGACTTCGGCGCGTACCGAGCGCTGCATTTCTGTCACTTCCTCCGGGCGCTCGTCGATGAGCAGAACAATCAAATGAGTTTCCGGACTGTTTCGCGCTATTGATTGCGCAATATTTTGCAAAATGAGTGTCTTGCCGGCTTTGGGTGGGGAAACAATCAGTCCGCGTTGCCCTTTTCCGATGGGTGACGTCAGATCAATGATCCGCGAGGTTAAATCTTCCGTACTGCCATTGCCTGCCTCGAGTAGCAGGGGCTCGTCCGGGAACAATGGGGTCAGGTTTTCAAATAGAATCTTGTTCTTGCTTTCACTGGGGTCGGTAAAGTTGATCTGGTCAACTTTTAGTAATGCGAAGTATCGCTCGCTGTCTTTTGGCGGGCGAATTTTCCCCGAAACAGTGTCACCTGTGCGCAAGTTGAATCGGCGAATCTGGCTGGGCGAAACGTAGATGTCGTCTGGGCCTGCGAGATAGGAACTATCCGGGGAACGCAGAAAACCGAATCCGTCCTGCAATATTTCCAGGGTGCCGTCGCCAAAAATAGCCTCGCCGCCTTTTGCATGTTTTCTTAACACGTTGGCGATAATTTCTTGCTTTCGCGATCGTCCGAGGTTGTCCATGCCCATTTCGTGGGCGAGTTCGAGAAGTTCCGGGATAGGTTTTGTTTTCAGATCAGTTAGGTTCATAGACTCACTTGTGTCATTAGAAGGCGACGCGACCGCGCGCCAGATTTTCAGATGTTAGTTTTCAGATGTTATCTGTTTGAAGTTTTTTTTAAAAAGTTGTTTTAAGTTTGTTTGAATTTGAATTTTTAGTTGGGGAGGATGAGCAGAGTTGCTACTTGTTCATTATAGTGCGCTACCTGACTATTGTGTTGTCCTGCCGTTAGCGTCTTTGGTCAGTTTCTTTATTTGCTTTCGCGTGTCTGCTTTGACAATCAAATTTATGGGTGACAACTTGATACGTTTTTTCTGGGTTGTCAACCATTTTTTATATTACTCCGCTGCAAATATTTTGCTACAGCGGCCTTCATGCTGAACATCGGCGCATAAATTTCATCAATAGTGACAGCGCCACGCCGATAATTTGTTGTGTCAGGGAACCTCTGGTCTTTCCAATTAATCAGAGCTTCCTTAGATATTACTATCCAGGAACGCAGTCAGCTGCGATTTCGACAATGCACCAACTTTGGTCGCTTCAACGTTACCATTTTTAAACAGCATCAAAGTTGGGATACCGCGGATTCCATACTTGGGCGGCGTTAATTCGTTTGCATCGATGTCCAGCTTGCAAATTTTCATCTTGCCGTCGTATTCGCCAGCGATCTCTTCCAACACAGGCGCAATAACCTTGCATGGACCACACCATTCTGCCCAATAATCTACCAGAACGGGTACGTCTGATTTGAGCACGTCTGATTCAAAGGAATCATCAGACACATGTTGGATATTTGCCATTGTTACTATCTCCGAGGTTGTGTTGGCCGAGAAACTAATCCTAAGCTGCCAGAATTGATTACACAATGATAGATCTATGCGATATCGCTATGAGGATAGAGTGAATATTCGATAAATCAGGATTCATTGATCTGTTGCGCCACCCGTTTGGCGAAATACGTCAGTATTGCATCTGCACCTGCACGTTTCATTGACAAGAGTGACTCAAAAATGATGGCTTCCGAGAGCCAGCCTTTTTCGATCGCCGCCATTTGCATCGCATACTCGCCACTGACTTGGTAAACCATCGTGGGCAGTCCAAAAGAATCTTTTACCCGGCGCACGATATCCAGGTAAGGCATGCCGGGTTTCACCATCACCATATCAGCGCCCTCCGAGATATCCAGGGCGACTTCGGCAAGGGCCTCATCAGTATTAGCGGGGTCCATCTGATAGGTCATTTTGTCACTGCTGGCAAGGTTACTGGCGGATCCCACCGCATCGCGGAATGGTCCATAAAATGCCGATGCATACTTCGCAGAATAAGCCATGATCTTTGTGTTTACAAAGCCCTGGTTTTCAAGAGCTTGCCTGATTGCGCCAATTCTTCCATCCATCATGTCCGACGGCGCAACGATATCAACACCTGCCTCGACCTGGGACAGTGCCTGCTTCACAAGTGTCTCCAGTGTCACATCATTATCAATGTAGCCGCTGTCATTCAGGATGCCGTCCTGACCATGGCTGGTAAATGGGTCAAGGGCGACGTCCGTCATGACGCCAAGGTCGGGGCAGGCGAGCTTGATCTCACGAACCGCATTCTGGGCGAGACCATTGGGGTTGAATGCTTCCTCGCCGTTGAGGGATTTCTGTCCCTGGGGCACCACCGGGAAGAGTGCGATGACGGGTATTCCCAGCCTCTGAATTTCTATGGCTTCAGCGACCAGTAAATCTATCGTGAGGCGTTCAACGCCTGGCATGCTGTCGATGGCTTGCCGGTGATTATCGCCTTCGTGGACAAACACAGGGTAGATCAGATCATCTACGCTAAGCGTATTCTCCCGTATGAGTCTTCGGGACCAGTCGTGGGTGCGCATGCGCCGCATTCTGGTCTGGGGGAAGGCTCTCGATGAAAAGTCGCCCTTTGTCATGGCACACTCTCTTTGGTTATTGATTTTCTCCGGGACCTGTTTGCTCAGGGTTTCAGACCCGGTGCGTATTCTAATTAGGACCCGTTGCGTAATCTAATTAGGACCCGCTGCGGCGCAGTATACCGCTAAAGGCCTGTGAAAATGACAAATTGTCATTATGGGTATAGACTGGGCAGGACTGACAAATTGTCATTATCTATGCCAATCGCACCACTTACAGAAAAAGCTGCCGATAAAGTAGCCACACTCGATCGTCTGAGACAGGCGGCACGTGAGTTGTTTGTGGATTTGGGATATCACGAAACGCGGCCCCAGGACATCGCAAAGCGGGCAGGCGTGGCCAGCGGCACGTTCTATCTGCATTTTGCAGACAAGCAACAGGCTTTTCTGGATTTCGCCGAACAGGCGCAAAACGAGCTGCTTGGACTCATGAGTGTGCGCTTACAGAGCGTTAGTGGCAGTCGTGCCCGATGGCGTGCGACCTGCGGAGCGATTATTGATTTCGGCGAGGAAAACCCGGGACTATTACCGGCGGCATTCATCGATCCTGTCTTTGTTGCTCCAAACGACGACAACGCCTGGCGAATGTATGACCGACTGGGTCATCTTGTCAGCGTTACCCTGAAAAATGAGGTTCGTGTAGAGCAGTTCGACTATGAGCTAATTAGCCACGGGCTGTGCGGCTTGTTGCGCCATGCAATAATCTACGCAAGCAGGCGAGATCTCGACAGGAATAAGATGATTGAGGATTTAAGCAGATTTATTGACCGGGGATTGGCAGAAGACTAGCGGACGCGCATCTCAGGCTCGATCAGCAATGGTTGTTTAAAAAAAGGGCAGGAAAACATTATGAGTAAATTAGTCTATTCCAAAGACGAAATTGAGGCGGAGCATGATTACGCAACCTTACATGTAGAGTGCGGTCAGCAGCTTCATGGTGGTTTTGACGCCGAAGGCAGGTATGTGTCTCCGCGCACCCGATATCGTTGGGACGCTATCAATGCCTGGCACCAGAACCTGAAAAAAAACGATGTCCCTATCGTCGAAGCAAGTGCTGAACTGTTAACCGAGCCGAATTTGCCGAATGTGGCCCAGCAGATCCTGCTGCTAAATCACGGCATAGAGCAATCGTTTTGGGATTCACTCACGATTACCGGGATTATCGAAGCCAGGGGCAAGGCGTTGGCTGAAGTCGTAGCGCCCGACTTTCAAAAGATTATTGTTGAAGATATCACTGGTACGGCACTTGCCCATATGAACAAGGGATTGCTCACATCTCATGGCTGGGACGAGGCTGGAATCCCCGATTCCGGGGTTGGCGGCCACGATACGATGTGGTTTGCAGCCAGGGACCTGATCTTTGGCAAAGGCAAATATCCCATCCCGGAGGCACCGGCAAGCATTGGAAGAGAAAAGTCGGAACGGGAAATGACGCAGTTGCCTGCGGAACACGAAATGCTCATCGCCTTCCTGATGAATCTTCTCATGATTGAAGTAAGGGCTGAGCGCGCGTTTGATTTCTATGAACGGGTGATCAGCGCGCCAGAGACATTTGCGGACAAACCCAAAGAAGCAGCTCACGCTGTTGAACTGGTTAACAGAATTCGCATTGATGAATCGGTACACGTTGCCTGGCTGAGAGCGGCAATTTCAGAGTTTCGCAGTTTCACGATCAAAACCGTCGATGGCAACGAGATGCCAGGCGCAGAGATTCTTGATCCGGTGTGGCAGAAAATGGTGTACTGGCATGCTGTTGAAATGCACAAAACAATTCGACCGAGAAACATAGCCACGGTAAAAGAGTCAGTACTTGCATTGCAAAACGGCGAACAACTTTTCGAACAGTTCATAGCATTGGCTGCTTAAGGCAGGTAAACCCGTGCGTATTCAAAAAGGACAAAAGCAATATGAAATTTGGCATATTTTACGAACACCAGCTACCCAAGCCCTGGACCGAAGGATTGGAACTCAAACTATTCCAGGATGCACTAGATCAGGTGGAGTTGGCAGACAAGCTGGGAATTGATTTTGCGTGGGAGGTGGAGCATCACTTTTTGGAGGAATATTCTCATTCGTCATCGCCGGAAATATTCCTGGCGGCCGCATCACAACGAACCAAGAATATTCGTTTGGGCCATGGTATTCGCCAGGTGATCACCAACTACAATCATCCGGCAAGAACCGCTGAATGTATTGCGACGCTGGATCTTGTGTCCAATGGCCGGGTTGAATTTGGTACTGGTGAATCATCAGCAATTCTTGAATTGGGTGGTTTCAACATTCCTGTTGAAACTAAAAGAGAACAGTATCTCGAGGCCACCGAACAGATATGCAACATGCTGGCGATGGAACCCTATCCAGGATACAAAGGGAAATATTTCGACATGCCCTGTCGGAACATTGTGCCGAAACCTGCGCAACGGCCGCATCCTCCGCTATGGGTCGCCTGCTCAAATCGGGAAACGATTAAGATGGCAGCCAGGCTAGGCATGGGCGCATTGACCTTTGCTTTTGTGGACCCGCTTGAGGCCAAGCACTGGGTCGATGAGTATTACCGCATTATCAAAAGTGAAGAGTGTGTGCCTATTGGTCATGCCGTGAATGCGAATATCGCGATGGTAACCAGTTTTTCTGTTCACCGGGACCGGGAAGAGGCAATTGCCCGCGGTCTTGAAGGATTTGAATTCTTTGGTTACGCGCTGGGTTCGCTGTATGGGTTTGGTGAGCACAAGCCGGGCAGAACGAATCTATTTAAGGAGTTTCGTGGGGCTCGGGACAAGCGTCTTGAAGAAATGCCTATCGATATTACCGAGTCTCTGTCAGGAGCGAGTGGCGGCATCGGGACTCCTGATGATATGCGTGCACACCTCAAGAAATTCGAGCAGGTGGGGGTTGACCAGGTGACATTCATCCAGCAGGCAGGTATGAACAAGCATGAACATATCTGTGAATCCCTCGAATTGTTTGCAGCCGACGTCATGCCTGAATTCAAGGAAAGAGAATCAGCCAGAGAGGCCAAAAAGAACGAGGATCTCGCGCCCTATATTGAAGCCGCCATGGCGCGCAAGCAGTTCATGCCGATGCCGGAGGATCAGGACATACCCGTCTATCCGGCGTTGGGCAGAAGTGTTGTCGAAGGGGAAGCCGATCCCAATAAAGCAGCCTAGGGGGTGATACCAGTTCGCCAGGGCTTCCCTGGCAGGCTGCTAGGCCTGATGAGAATCGAGTTTGTGGCTGGCTTCCAGCCACTCATTCTCAAGGTCGCCTAATTGTGAAGCCAGCTCTATCTGATCTCGAAGCAGCTTTTGAAGATCAGGATTATCTTGATCCTGATAGATCGCAGGGTCGTTAAGGCCTGCTTCCACTTCACCAAGCTTCCGCTGCAATCGTTCCATGCGAGTATCAAGCGTGTTCATCCGGGTTTTCAGCTGCCTGGTTTCTTTTGCGGGCCGCCCGGGTTTCTTTGCTGGTTTCTCCTTTTCAGAAACGGTCTTTGTAATGGGAAGCACCTTCGTTCGATAGTCACCCAGATCACCATTGAACTGGCTAACCTTGCCGCCTTCAATCAGTAGAAATTCATCAACAGAGTTGGCCATAAGGTGCCGATCATGGGACACAATGATCAAGGCCCCGGCAAAAGACTGCAGCGCAACGGTGAGTGCCTGTCGCATATCGATGTCCAGATGATTGGTCGGTTCATCCATCAACAACAAATTCGGTTCGGTATAGGTAATGAGGGCGAGGGCCAACCGGGCTTTCTCACCACCGGAAAATTTACTCACCGGCTCAAGTACTTTATCGCCCCGAAAATTAAATCCACCCAGAAAATTCCTGGCTACCTGCTCCCTGGGTACATCGCCCAGTTGCCGGGCCAGTTCATAGAGATGTTGCAAAGCAGTCTGATCAAGGTCCAGTTCGTCCAGTTGGTGCTGTGAGAAATAGGCAGTACTGAGATTGGACCCTTCAACCCTTGAACCTGACAACAACGGCAGTTCATTGTTGAGCGTTTTGATTAACGTGCTTTTTCCTGCGCCGTTGACGCCCAGCAAGCCGTATCTGTCTCCGGGCAGGAAGCTGAGGTTCACATTGGTGAGCACTGCCTGGTCATAACCGAGGCTGGCGTCCGTCAGCGACAACAGTGGTGTTGACACCTTGTCCCGGGCTTTTATTTCGAACTCGAAAGGAGAATCAACGTGGGCTGGTGCAATCCGCTCCATTCGCTCCAGAGCCTTGATTCGGCTTTGTGCCTGTCGCGCTTTGGTCGCTTTAGCGCGAAAACGACGGACAAAATCCTGCATGTGCGCGATCTCACGCTGTTGCTTGTCATAGCTGGACTGCTGCAATGCGAGACGTTCAGCTTTGGTGTTCTCGAAGGTGGTGTAGTTACCCGAGAAAAGTTCAATCGTCTGATGATGCAGATAGGCGATATGGTTAACGCATTCATCCAAAAATTCTCTGTCGTGAGAAATCAACAGGAGGGTGCCGCGATATTTATGAATCCATTCCGATAGCCAAATGATGGCGTCTAGATCCAGGTGATTTGTTGGCTCATCGAGTAACAGGAGATCGGCTGGGTACATCAGTGTTTGCGCCAGATTCAATCGAATCCGCCAACCACCTGAAAATGAAATCAGTGGTCGTTCGATTTCATCAACGCTAAATCCGAGCCCGGCTAAAAGCTGTTCCGCCCTGGCTCGCGCAGTGTAACCATCGATGTTATCCAGCGCCTCATGCAGTTCGGCAATTTTGTTAAATTGTCCATGCTCCTCCGCCTGTGCCAGCGCGGCCATTATTTCTGTGTAACGCTGATCACCTTCGAGTACATAATTTATTGCAGAGATGTCGACACCCAGGACTTCCTGGGCCATATGTGAAATGGTGGCATTCACGGGCAGATCAATCGTGCCCTGATCTGTATCCAGGTTTGAAAGAATCGCCTGGAAAAAACTCGATTTACCACTGCCATTAGCGCCGATCAAGCCGACCTTATTACCCCGGTGAATTGTCAGGGAGACATGTTCAAACAGCAACAGAGCGCCGCGCCTGAGGGCAACATTATTTAGAGATAACATGATGGTATGGTTACGGTTATTGGATCCGGCGTGCCAGGTGGAGGCAAACGATGATTAAGTTGATGATCGGGCTATTGATTATCGCATGCATTGCACCGTTTTTTATTAAAGGGCCGAGCGGCGAACCTCTGATGACGCTCGAAGACTGAAGGTCGAGTTGCCAGCATCGGTAGCCGAACTGATAACTCGTTTTCGACCTGCCCCGGAAGCTCAACCTCCAGCATTGAAGCAGATACCGGCCAGAGTGTACAAGTGGCAGGATGACCAGGGCCAATGGCATTTCTCATCTGCCCCTCCCAACCCTGATCTGGCTGAAGAAGTTGAGATAGGCGAGATCAATTTGATGGAAGCCTATGTACCCCCTGCCGAGGTTGAGCCGAGAATCGCCACCGTTCCCCAATTGCCAACCGGGTCTGTTACCGCCACGCCGAATCAGGTGAAGGAAATGATGGATACCGTCACGAACCTCCAGGAAACGATCGATCAGAGAAAGGCGGACATGGACGCGATAGCTGCCCCGCAATGAACCAGGACGGGCCAGTGAACCTCTAACGAGTTGGATTGGGCTCGCGGAAAATCTGAAAGGTCCCCAGGGTAATGAGCCCGGCAAAGCCAAGCAGGGTCCAGCCCGGGATGCTCAACCCTAAAAACATCCAGACAACTTCTGCACAGCTGCCATCACCCTGCAATACCATGGCTACAACATCCGTCATGGGGAATACATCCAGAAGATAATCCAGACCCGGTCCACAGGCAGGTACCTGGCCTTCCGGCAGACTTTGCAGGTACAACTGACGCCCGGACAAGGCGCCGCCAATCATTGAGGCTGCCACTACCAAAGCGCCATAGGCTTTTATACCACCGGCAGCGGGATTGTGGATTGCGGCGATCAACGCGAAGGCACCTGCCAGGATAACGGCCATCCGCTGGAAAATACAAAGCGGGCAAGGCTCAAGGTGCATCATATGTTCCATATAAAGAGCGACTCCCATCAGGAACACACACCCGACGCCGATGAGCCAATTCAGGTTTCGCGGGTTGGGGAGGTAGTCGAGCATCATTGTTCCTATGGTTGTTGCAATCGTTGATCTTGGGGTGGTGTGTGCCAGTAAATAGCTAAGATCACTTATCGGTGAAAAAGTTTAGTGATGTTTCTTCCATTCATCACAGAAGTCCATTACTTCGGGGTAGAAGTTCGAAAAGTCGACACCCAAATCTTCCAAATGTGGCAGCGCCTCGGAGTAGGCACGCTTGAGCGGATTTGATCGGGTGAGTCGGGTCGAGAGATAATCCAGTGAATTTCTGACAAAGGCTTCCTTGCCATAACTGGCTAGCGAATTATGTTGCTGCATTTTCCTGGCAGTAGAGGCAGCCGCTTCTGGTAACAGTTCAGAATTCTCCACCAGTTCTTTCAAGGTGCGGGTCGAAAATTCTTCCAGGGTCCAGGGATAGTAATCGCACCAGGTTTTTGCCAGGAGATGATCGTAGACTATATCCATGATGATGCCCGAATAACGGCGAAACTCGGGGCTGAGTCGCTGCTGGCTTTGTTTCACGATTCTGTGATGGTCGGTATAGGCATCGATAGCGCGATGTAGCTTGATGCCTCTTTCAATGCCCGTGTCGAAATTCCCTACCAGTCTTCCTTTGACGTAGTCACCCAAAAAGCCACCGATACGCAATTGGGTGTTGTCTCCGGCGAGTACAAAATGAGCTAGATGATTCAATGAAATGTTAAGGTCTGCTGAAGAGGCAGATAACTGGCTGAGACTTTGACCAGGTAATCATCGAATGAGATGTCGTCAGACCGCTCAATGGTGAGCTGTCTGTCTTGCGATTTTTCAGCAGTTATCCGATAACTTTTCTCTTCGTCCTGGGTTAGCGGCATTGATTTAAAATACTCTCGATGTTCCAGCGCTCTGTTCATGGCGAACCGGAAGAAAGGTATTTGTTCACGCGCCATGTCCTTAAGAATATTCCCGCTGGGTGTCATGTCCGGGTCGTTGAGTCTGGCGATCTGAATTTCAACACTCCGGGAATAAGAATCGTCCCCCTCCAGCGAATCAAGCAGAAGGCCAAATTCCAGGACACCTCCAAGAATTTCCTTACCCCAGGATTTGAAATCACGGGATTTCGCCTTGTCCATCAACTTTACATCAACTCCCCGCCCGCCGTACACAATCGCCAGATTATTGTCGCGGACTTCTGCACAACGTTGATCATCGTGTTGTGGGCTATCTGTCATCAGGCAATAGAGTAAAAATGCATCGAGGAATTTGATCTCGGATTCATCGATACCGAGAGGTAGATATGGATTGACGTCCAGCAATCTCACTTCAATATATTGAACCCCCTCGTTCGACAGGTAGGCGAGGAAGTTTTCCCCGGGAGGAGGAACGCTCTTGGCTCTAATGCTTGAGTAGAATTCTGCTTCCGATTGCAGGATATTTGCGTTGACCTGGCGGTACTCCCCGTCGACATGGGTACCTATTTTCCGATAAGCGTCATACTCCGTGCTGATGGCAGTGGCCAGCGTCGTCACATATTTTTCCAGGCTGTCGTAGCAGATGTTCATATTCTGTGCCTGCGTATCACTTTGATAGCCAAGATTCCCACTACGCAGCGAAGTCGCATTCGCCAGGTAGGCTGTCGCCTCGTCAAACGAATCGAGCGAATGCTGCTTGTTCTTTAGAAAAGAATTACAGACTGCCGGGGATGCCCCGAACAAGTAGGTCAGCAAAAAGGAGAAACGTCTGAAGTTACGCATAAGATCGAAGTAACGACGGGACCTGAAGATTTTCAGTGATTCACTGGATTTTTCGAATTGTTTTAGCCAATCCCAGAATCGATCGGACAGGGAAAAATTGTAGTGGACGGCACAGATGGTTTGCATGCCACGGCCGTAACGGTACCCGAGCCCATTGCGGTAGGTGGTTTTCAGCCGACCCAGGTTCGATTCGCCGTAGTAAGCCAGGGGAATCGACTCGTCTTCAGTCAACATGCAAGGCATGCTCGCAGACCAGAGGAGTTCTTCTTCCAACCCTGAATAAATATACCGGTGAATATTTGTGAGATCGGTAAGTGCAGCAGCAGGGCTCAAATGAACCGGCGTGATAAGCTCAAGCTGGGCTTCGCTAAAATCCGTCGTGACCTTTGGATGAGCTAATTTGCTGCCCAGAAAGTCCGGATGCGGCGTAGTCGCCAGATGACCGGCAGGTGTCACCCTTAGCGCTTCACGTTCGATGCCGCGATTAAACACCAACAGGTCGGGACTCCCGGCAATGGCGTTTATAAATGCAGCGTTGGTAGCGAGTTTTCGCTGACCGGGGGCAGGCTCGCTCGAATTTCCAGATTCAGGTTTCAAAGATTCAGGTTTCAATAGGTTGATGCGCGCAAGAGTAATTTCGCAATTATGCCAAATTCATTCATGCAAGGGGAACTTCAGTTTAAGGGGTTTTAAGGAATATCGCCTATTACTTCTTGCATCCAAGTCGAGCTATCAATTTAGATTGTTGTCTTTGAACTGGTGAATCAACCGACGATCCCGTTTTGACGGTCGGCCTTCGGTGATGAGGTGTTTACCTTCTGCACGTCGCTGCTCCGCGTGCAGCGTGCGCTTTTCAATGCTCTCGGGGGTCTCCAGGTAAAGCGTCTGCGCAATGGCCGCTGACCGCCGCTTATCGGCCAGGGCTTTGACAACAACCATTTTTTCATCGTAGCCCTGGGTGACTTTGATACTGTCATCGATGGCTACCTCTTTGCCTGGCTTGGCACGATTACCATTCAAATGTACTTTACCGCCATCGATGGCTTCCTTGGCCTTTGCCCGGGTCTTGAAAAGACGGGCTGCCCATAGCCACTTGTCCAATCGAACATTCATACAAGAGACCAGGAGATGGGATTGATAAGAGGGTTAAAAAGGTTTGTCACTTTAGTCTTCATCATGGTTTCAGTTATGGGTTCAGTCATTCTATCGCAGCCCAGTCCTTGAGTAGAGGGTGCGAAAACTGAGGGAAAGAGCTTGAAGGTGAGTAGAGATATATTGTTCAATCTGTCCACTGATTTTTCGAGTAGCCGTCATTGAGTGAATTAATTGAAGTAATGAGTGAAATTGCCAGAACTGCCGGCGCGGCCATTCTGCAAATTTATGGCGAAGAGGATTTTGGTGTACAAACCAAATCGGATGACTCGCCGTTAACTCGCGCCGATCTGGCAGCGCATAACATCATCGTTTCAGAGCTGGGACAACAGGTTCCGGATATACCGGTACTGTCTGAGGAATCCGATGATATTACCTATGAAGAGCGCCGGAGCTGGCAGCGTTATTTTCTGGTTGATCCACTTGATGGCACCAAGGAGTTCATCAATCGTAATGGTGAATTTACCGTGAACATTGCGCTCATTGATGAGGGGGTCGCGATCCTGGGCGTTGTTTATGTGCCGGTTAAAGACGTGCTCTACACAGGCAATCAACACGAAAAGACCGCAACGGTTACCAGAGATAAGGCGACGCAGCAGATCCGCACACGAACGCTGGATCAGGACTCTCCCTTGACGATTGTTGCAAGTCGCCGTCACGGAGGTGATGCACTGCAAACCTGCTTGAAAGTTTTGCATGAACACTTTTCTGACATTGAAACGACCAATATGGGTAGTTCGTTGAAGTTATGTCTGATTGCGGAAGGACGGGCCGATCTCTATCCCCGGCTTGCACCAACTTCAGAATGGGATACTGCAGCTGCCCAGGCGGTTGTCGAAGCAGCAGGGGGAAGCGTCGTTGATACAAGCCTTACACCGCTTCGCTACAACACAAAGGAGAACATACTAAATCCCTTTTTTTATGTGCTCGGTGATTCTCAGTTTGATTGGCACCGTGTCTTGAAGGACGTCACGGTTTAGTTGGATAAAGCTGTGGATATACTGTGTATCCAGTGTCAATAACAGGTGGATAAGGTGTTATCAGACGACAGCACAATTCGCACAAGATGTCTTGAAAGCCAGTGATTTTGGGGGTCTAGCAAGATTGGTCTCGGCTAGCGAAGCTGTACGCGCATCCATCCTGCCGAGGAGAATACTGTATATTAATACAGCTTCGGCTAGCGAGGTTGAATAATATACCTCTAGCGATTTGTAATTGAAACCCTCCAAAAATGGAGATTCCTGAGGAGGTTTTGCCTTGACTTTTAGGAAACTAATCTAAGGTCATGAATTAAGGAAAGAAAAGCATTTCATCCGGTATTTTTGTACACGCTGAAATATTTTCACGACACTTTTTGTTGATTTTTGGCTTGAAATTGTTAAGGGATGACCCCATCTATTGATTCGGAAAGATCGAAATGAGGTAAATTGAGAGCATTTGCCAGTCTGGGGGTCAGATCTTGAAACTGACTGACAGGCGGTCGCAAATTGCCGCCAACAAAAAGGACAGTCAATTTCGTTTTTTCTATAGACATACAAGCCACTATAAATCGATAATACGACCCCAGACGTTGCCTGCTTTTGAGAGCACTTCACCAAATTATTTGGTGGGTGGGCATTGTGCGTTTTAAGTATTTTTTTGGTACTAAGCCGATGTAAGGAAGTGAACCATTTCGATCAGATGAACGTCTGATCTGAATAGGGGTACGAGCAAACTGTTGCCAGCCCCCGGAATTTATTTACACACACATGCACTGAAGTCTTAACGGAGTCCACACCCTATGACCAACGCTAACGAAGATGATTTCGGCACTATTGTAGATGACGATAACATTGAAGACGCGACGGATGAGCTGGATGCACTTGAAGAACTTGCCGGTACGGACAAGTCCGATGACGATGAAGATTCAGATCCGGAAGAGTCGAAACTCAAGGTTCTCATTGATACCGGTAAAAAGCAGGGCTATCTCACCTATGATCAGCTGACAGAAGCTTTACCCGAAAGTATCGAAGAAACCGATGAATTCGAAAGCATTGTCCTGATGTTTGAAGAGATGGGTGTGTCGGTTTACGAAGTGGCGCCCGATCCTTCCGCGCTAAAACCCAATGCAGATGATACCGTCGACGGCGAAGACCAGACGATTGGTGGCGTTGAAAGTGTTGTCGGTAAAACCATGGATCCTGTTCGCATGTATATGCGTGAAATGGGCACCGTGCCGCTTCTGACTCGCCAGGGTGAAATTGAAATTGCCAAACGCATTGAAGATGGTATACGTGAAACCATGGCGATCATGGCAACCTATCCGGGCACCGTGGAATATGTGATGGCTGCCTATACAGAAGTGATGGAAGAGGAAGGGGAAGTCTCCGCCATTATCTCAGGTTTTCTGGACCCCGAAGATCAGATACCAGACATGTCATTGATTGCTGAGGCCAAATCAAGCGGTAATTACCAGGCAGGCGAGGACGACAATACTGGAAAACTTGATCATGCATTAGGACATGCACGATTCAGTTTGCTGGAAAAAGCCTACAAAGCCTATGATCGGGCCAACCAAAAACATGGCCGTGTTGACAAAAAGACGATTAAAGCGCTGCAGAAAATGGCTGATGCATTCAGTCTGTTCAAGCTGGTGCCTGCCATTATGGACCCGATTTTAGAACTTGTTCGTCGAGACATGCAGCTGATTCGGGATCAGGAAAGATCCATCCGTGACCTATGCATTACGAAATGCAAAATGCCGCGCGACGTATTCCTGAAAAGTTACATTGGTAACGAGACCAACATTGACTGGGTTGACCAGATGATGGTTGCACAACCTGAGTGTGCTGAGCAACTGCAGAAGGCAAGGATATCGATTCGCCATGGTCACAAATTGATCAAGCGAATTTCTATTCGCACCAACATGAGTGTAGCGGAGATCAAGGACCTGAATCGCCGCCTGTTTCTGGCTGTGGGTAAAACGCGTGCAGCCAAGAAAGACATGATCGAGGCGAACCTGCGGCTGGTTATTTCGATTGCCAAAAAGTACACCAATCGCGGCTTGCATTTCCTGGATCTGATTCAGGAAGGCAATATTGGCCTGATGAAAGCGGTCGACAAATTTGAGTATCGACGCGGTTTCAAATTTTCTACTTACGCTACCTGGTGGATTCGACAGGCGATAACCCGATCAATATCTGATTTGGCAAGAACCATTCGGGTACCCGTTCACATGATGGAAACTGTTAATAAATTAAACCGTCTTACCCGGCAACTGATCCAGGAGTTGGGACGTTCACCGAAGATTGAAGAATTAGCCATTAAAATGGAGTTACCGGAAGACAAAGTGCTCAAAGCTTTGGATGTAGCCAAGCAGCCAATTTCACTTGAAACGCCGGTTGGGGACGACGATGACTCCACCATGTGGAATCTTGTTAGTGATACTTCTGTTGAATCACCCATGGATCATGCGACCGATGAAGGTCTTCGGGAAACAACCACCAACGTACTGACTGCGTTAACAGAACGTGAGGCTAAGGTCCTCAGGATGCGTTTCGGCATTGATATGAATACCGATCACACCCTGGAAGAGGTGGGACGCCAGTTTTCTGTCACCAGGGAACGCATTCGACAGATTGAAGCGAAAGCACTGCGTAAGCTACGCCATCCGGCTAGATCAGAGCAGCTCCGGAGTTTCATCGAAGGCTAGGGAACCTTTGATTAAAGTCGGTGTGCCGCATCACTTTTTCCGCGATGACCGCGTTGAATCCGTACTCTAATCTCCCTGCGAATTCGCCTTGTCCTCACAAAAAAATCCAATCAATCAGAGCTTTCCTAGCCCGGGTAATTCACTGGGTCAGCGTTACATTAATCCCTGTCCGGACTATAGTGTAGGGACGACTATGTCTGTAATCAGATGAACAAGCGACGGCGTCCCCGGTTACGATTCATACCTTTTAGAAAGAAAGATATTGTCGAAATGTGCCTTGCTACGGGCAAATTGACCGGACCCGAGCAGCTGAAGTTTCGCGAGTTCTGCCATCTGTTAAAAAGCGTGTTCCATTTTGAATATCACGAAAACCTTGAGCAGCTAAAAGACCTGTACGCACCGCTGAACCCCGATCGGGATACTCGCAAAGTCGGTGTCTTTACCGATGATGAAGATGTCACGTTCATCGAAGCCCTGCACCAGTTACTGGACAAAGCGAACTACGAGGTGCTCTCTCAAGAGGCCATTATCAAGGCTCTGGAAGAGTCATCACTTTTTCAACTTAAGTTAAACATCGACTTCGACCAGTTCGAAGAGGTGTTGTTGTATACCCGCGGTGAAAGCGAACATACACAGCAGGTCAGAGTGCTGTTTGGACTCATCAAGCGTGAGATCACCTTTACCAATTTTGATCGGGTGGTTATCTATATCAAGTATAAAGAAGGGTTGATGCCAGATGCAGCTAAAGGAAAACCTGGCGCAACCATGTTGAAGTTATTCCAGAATATTCCCAGCGCAGATGTAGAAATGTTGTTTCCGAACACGCGCGTTGCTATGCGCAGTGTCGATAAGCTAATGATTGGTGTACCGGCATTAATCGGTGCCGCGGCCATTGTGACGACGAAGGTGGGTGCTTCGTTGCTATTGCTTGGTACACTGCTGGGATTCTGGATGGGTCTTCATTCTGAAGAAGTTGAACTGGATCAGGCCCGGCTCATGGCTATTGTTGCCGGACTTATCGGTCTTGGTAGCTATATCTGGAAACAATTCAGCAATTTCAAGAATCGTAAATTGCTTTTCATGCAGGCGCTTACCCAGAATCTGTATTTCAAAAATCTCGATAGTAATGCGGGCGTCTTTCATCGATTGGTTGACGATGCTGAGGAAGAGGAATGCAAGGAGGCCATTGTTGCCTACTACTTTCTGTTAGCAGAAGGATCAGTTAGCAGTGAACAGGAACTGGACGAACAAGTTGAATCCTGGTTTCAGTCAAGATGGGAATCCACGGTTGATTTCGAAGTCGATGATGCCTTGCAGAAGCTTAAGGATCTGGGTCTTGTTAATGAACGGCAAGGACATATAGAGGTCGTGTCCATTGAACAGGCCTGCAGGTGTCTGGATAAACGATGGGATGAATATTTTGAGTACAACTCAGGGAAAGCTTGATGGAAACGTTTAAGAGTTATTTTACTGGTCGACCCGTATGGATGAACGCGATCATGGTGTTCTGCGCCTATATGACTTTCATTTATATGCCCTTTGACTTGTTCTACAAGCCAGTGGATCAGGATGCAGAAGTCTGGTTTGGTTATATGCTGCATGGCTGGGCGGCCAAGGCGACCGAGCCGTTACACTGGGCCATCTATGGCGCCGGTTTCTATGGTTTTCTCAAAATGAAATCCTGGATGTTCCCCTGGGCATCTCTCTACGTGTTTCAGGTGGCAATCGGTATGGTGGTTTGGCCATTGTTGTATAAAGGTACGCCTCCGCTCATTGGCGTCGCTATCGGGATTCCCTTTGTCATACTGGGTGTGATGCTCTGGCGCGCCAAAAACGAATTTTCTGATGTCGACGCTGATGCCAAATTAGTTGTAGACGCCAGTGAGGTCGTAGACGCTGAAACCAGTGTTATGATCGAAGCAGCCGACAAAGAAAATAGGGAAAGCACTGATGGATAGTTTTGACGGGAAGATTGCAGTCGTCACAGGTGGTGGTACCGGCATGGGCAGGGAATTGTGCCTGGCCCTGGTGAAACAGGGTTGCGCGGTCGCGACCTGTGACGTGCTGATGGACAACCTGATCGAAACCAGAGATTTGTGCGAAGCAGATGCCCCTGGCGTCAAAATTACCTTGCACGAGTGTGATGTTTCATCCGAGGAAGCCATGAATCGGTTTCGGGATGAAGTGGTTGAGGAGCATGGCAGTAAAATTAATCTGTTGTTCAATAATGCTGGCATTGGTGGTGGTGGCAGCTTCGTCACCGATGAAGACCGCGCTGATTGGGAACGGACTTTCAATGTGTGCTGGTATGGGGTCTATTATGGCTGCCGTGCGTTTGTTCCACTTCTGATCAATGCAGACGAAGGTCACGTGATCAATACCAGTAGTATCAATGGATTCTGGGCGTCCCTCGGACCCGATACTCCGCACACGGCCTATTGTTCTGCCAAATTTGCCGTTAAAGGGTTTAGTGAAGCGCTGATCATTGATCTGCGAATGCATGCTCCCCATGTGAAAGTATCTGTTGTCATGCCGGGGCATATCGGTACTTCTATTGCAATTAACTCAGCCAAGGTTCTGGGTCGGCCTGATGCCCTTGATCTGTCAGAGGAAGACCTGAAGAAAATCAGGGAGCGGATGATGAATTCCGGTGGCGAGATGTCTGAAGTCGTTATGAACCTTTCCGATGATCAGATAAGGGAAGTTATTCATCAACGCGGTCTGGATTTCCGTGACAAGGCGCCGACGAGTGCAAGTGAAGCAACAACCATCATCCTGGATGGCGTGAAAGCTGAAAAGTGGCGAATACTGGTAGGGGACGACGCGCATCGCCTGGATGCCAGGGTGAGATCAGACCCCGAAAACGCCTACGAACGGGACTTTGTGAAGCAGGCACAAGAAGATGGTGATCTTGTCGAGTTAATCAGTTCAACTGAGCAATAATCGTGTCGAAGCTTACGATTTCCGGTGACCCGGCGGCGGCACCCCTTGGCTATACCAGTTGGGCGATTTTCGAATGGGCGCGCAACCCCTACGTCATCTTGGTGACCATCTATATCTTTGCTCCCTATTTTTCGACCACGGTGGTTGGCGACCCGGTCAAGGGACAAGGGTTGTTGGGGTACACCAATGCCATATCAGGCGCCCTGATCGCGCTACTTGCACCATTTCTGGGTGCGATTGCCGACAAAAGCGGTCGCCGCAAACCCTGGATCGCGATCTTTATTGCCATCATGATACCGGCGATGTTTCTTCTGTGGTTTGCTGAGAAAGACGGCGGTGGAATAGGCATCTATCCAACACTCGCGCTTATTGTGCTGATTGCAGTGATGTTCGAATTTTCCGCGGTGTTTCACAATGCCATGCTGCCTAATATTGCACCTGCCGAAAAGGTGGGCTCCATATCCGGACTCGCGCTGGCGTTGGGGAACATTGGCGGTTTGCTATTAATGGTGTTCGTGCTCTATGCCTTTGCCCTGCCAGGGACAGTCGACTGGTTCTTTATTCCAGAAAGCCCACTATTTGGCCTGGATCAGCTGGCAGAAGAACAAAATCGGATCGTCGGGCCCCTGACGGCAGTGTGGTTAATGGTTTTTGGATTGCCGTTATTTTTCTTCACACCGGATGGACGTAACTCTGCAAACTCAATCAAGGAGGCAGTAAAGCAGGGCCTCGCGGAAGTCTGGACAACCGTAAAGGCGGTGAGTCATTACAGAAATGTCGCCTTGTTTCTTGTTTCACGAATGGTATTCAACGATGGCCTGGTAGGTATTCTGATTTTCGGCGGCGTATACGCGGCAGGCACTTTTGGCTGGGACACCATATCACTGCTAATTTTTGGCATCGTCACTTCCCTGTCTGCTGCCATTGGCGCCGTCATCGGCGGCTACATTGACGATCGATTCGGTTCGCGAATTGCCGTCCTTATTGCCGTCGGCGGTACCGCGCTGCTGCTGGTGGTGGGTGTATCCTTGCAGCCGCATAGCATCTTGTATTTCATCGATATTGAACCGGGTGTGGCTGTATGGTCATTTCCGTATTTTCAAACCCTGCCTGAGATACTCTATTTTCTGAACACGCAGTTCTTCGGCATGTTTATCACCGTGGGGTTTGCCAGTTCGCGTACCATGATGGCGAGAATTTCTCCGCCCGAGCTGATTACACAGTTTTTTGGTTTGTACGCCTTGTCAGGGACTGCGACTGCTTTTCTTGCACCACTACTCGTTGGTTTTTTCACAGATACATTCGAGAGTCAGAGAGCCGGTTTTGCTTCCCTGATTGGATTGCTCGTGGTCGGTTTTGTGATGATGTCCTTTGTGAAGGAGGAGCAGTCCACCAGGCACTAGCAGGCTGCCGAAAAAGCCCCTGTTGGCACAATCCGGCGTTGGAAATTGCTCGTACGCGAGTCCGATCAAGATCCTCATTTACTGCGTGTAAACTCCGCTCTTTCAGCAGTTTCCGCCTTGCCTTGCACCTAACAGGAACTTTTTCAGCAGCCTGCTAGGGAATGGCTATAGGGATTTCAGGGTTTCTTCCAGGAGCCCCTTAATTTGTTTGTTGGGCCGGAGTGACAGGGCGAGCGAAGCCTCACTTCTTGCGATTTCAATGTTACCCAGGCCGGCATTGGCGCGGGCAGTCATCAGGTGGGCAACCGTGATGTCAGGATCCCACCATTGACGATCCTTCCTTACAAAATTTTCAACTTCAGCAATGGCTTTCTGGAATTGTTCTGTCTGCATGTAAAATTGTGCGAGGGTGAAATGGGGTCCCGCGCGGTCGATTAAGCTGATTGCTTCAAGAAACGCTGCCTCAGCTGCTTCCACATCGTCATTTTTGCTCAGCAGAAGACCCCTGGCCATGGCGCCAAACCCTGGGTCCATTTGACTTAATTGCATTTGCATTGTTTTGGCTGTTTCCAGATCACCACCGGCTATTCCAGGCGCATTAGCATAGTAAGCGAAGATCGCGTAACGCGCATTGAGATGTCCGGGATCGATTTCCACCGCACGTTCCCAGGCGTGAAGGACGCGTTTGGCGGTTGAGATTTTCCTGAAGATATTGACCTCACCGACAAGCGAAAGATAGACGAGACCTAAAAGGTATTGAGCGTCCACGTCGTCTGGATACCTGTTATGAAGTTTCTCGAGCGTATCGAGGGCATCGTCGAACTCTTCCACCCGATACTGAATTCTAGCCAGATGGAACAGAATGTCCCGGTCGTCACTAGCCTCTGCAGACGTTTCAAGCGATTTGATCGCGGTATCGAAATCGCGAGCATCAAAAGCTTCCATCGCAAAATCCAGGGAGTCGTTACCGGAAACCGGTGAACAGATCATCCACAAAGCGAAAAGCGCAGTGACTAATTTCATCGTTACCTGATCAGTGAAGCGCTTTGCGTTAGTATTTGATTTTTGTAGGGTAAGCACCGTGTTGAAGTTACCCGATTTGGCCGAGATAGAGCAAGCAATGGCCCTGGTTTATCAATCCATGCAACCAAGTCCGCAGCTTTGCTGGCCTCTGCTCAATGAAAGGGCTGGATGTGAAGTATGGGTCAAGCATGAAAATCATAACCCGACAGGCGCCTTCAAGGTCCGCGGCGGGCTGATCTATGTGAACCGCCTGGTTGAATCAGGCGTTGAATGTTTGGGTCTTTGCGCCGCGACACGAGGAAACCACGGCCAGAGTGTGGCGTTCGCCGCAGCAAAGTATGGATTGTCATCGGTGGTTGTCGTGCCCGAAGGTAACAGCCCGGCCAAGAACGCGGCTATGCAGGCCTTTGGTGCTGAACTGATCGTTCACGGGAAAGATTTTGATGTTGCCCTGGAGCATGCAAAGCAGATTTCTCAAGAGCGAGAACTTCACTTTATGCCGTCAATTGACGGCGACCTGATTCCCGGTGTGGCGACCTACGCACTGGAATTCTTTAAGGATGTAACGAGCCTTGACCGAATCTATGTGCCGATTGGGTTGGGTTCGGGGATATGCGGTGTTATTGCTGCAAAACAAGCACTCAATCTCACTACGGAAATTGTGGGTGTCGTTTCAGCCAACGCAAATACTTATCAATTGTCGCTAGCTGCAGGAGAAGCTGTCGGTACCAACTCGGCCGACACCATTGCAGATGGGCTGGCAGTCAGGAACCCATCCACAGAGGCGCTGGAAATTATTCGTGATGGCGTTGTGGATGTCGTGTCAGTCGAAGATCAGGAAGTGTTGCGTGCGATCGGCTATTACTTTACGGACACGCATAATGTTGCTGAAGGCGCAGGCGCGGCGCCCCTGGCTGCACTGCTAAAAGACAATTCCGTATCGGGCAAGCGTGTGGGCCTTGTACTGACCGGAGGCAACATTGATGCAACATTGTTTCAGCAGGCTATTTCGCTTAAGTCCCGGTGAGTACGCAGTCGCAGGGATTCAACGCCGCGGAATAAAGGGTGCTCAACGCACTCGGGTGTTTCATGCAGTCTCAGCATGCTCGGGTCGTTGAATAGTTCCAGGCATTTCCTGAATCCGGTCGAATTCTTTCTTTAAGTTGCGTGATCGAATCCAATCAGGATGGCTCGAAAGCATCATCTCGACATGAGATGATCGAGTAAAGAAGCTGAACATTACCTATTGAATATTCGAGAAGGGAGATCCACATGAAATCACCTATCTGCGAGAAGCTCGGTATTGAGTTTCCGCTCGTCGCGTTCACTCATTGTCGTGATGTTGTCGTAGAGGTATCGAAAGCGGGTGGCATGGGTGTCCTGGGGGCAGCAGGATTTGGACCCGAGCAATTGGAAATAGAACTTAGCTGGATAGATGAGCATATTGGCGACAAGCCCTATGGGCTCGACTTGATTGTTCCCACCAGCATGGCCAACAAGGACGAATCCATGTCGGCGGATGAGATCGGGTCAATGATCTCTGATGAACACAAGAATTTTGCCGCCGGTATTCTGGCCAGGCACAACATTGATACAGCTGATATTTATGAGAATCAGGGCCGGGGGAATGGGGGTTTTCTGGGCGAGAAACGAGCCGCTAACATTCTGGATGTTGCGTTTTCTCATCCCATAGCGCTCATCGTGAACGCCTTGGGTGTGCCACCGGCGTATATGCTGCAGCTGGCGAAAGAAAGAGGTGTGCCTTGCGGTGCCCTTGTCGGCGCCAAACATCATGCGATCAAACAGGCAGAGGCGGGAGTAGATATTCTGGTGGTGGCAGGGACCGAAGCTGGAGGTCATTGTGGTGAAGTGTCCACCATGGTGCTGGTGCCTGAAGTCTCACAGGCGGTGGAACAATTCCCCAACGTTTCCATTCTTGCCGCAGGCGGCATAGTCACAGGCCGGCAAATGGCGGCAGCAATGGCCATGGGTGCCCACGGTGCCTGGACAGGATCAGTATGGCTGACGACCCAGGAAGCGGAGACATCGCCAGTGATCAAGGAGAAATTGTTATCTACGGGCTCAAGTCAGACCGTTCGGTCGAAAAGTCGAACGGGCAAATACTCACGCCAGGTTCGATCACCGTGGACTGATGCATGGGAGAGTGACGAGGCGCCGGAACCATTGCCGATGCCGTTGCAGTCACTGGTCAGTGAACCGGCATTGGGTAAGGTCATTAAATTAGCAGAAGCTGGCCATGAAGGCGCGAGGCAACTGGCAACCTATTGGGTCGGTCAGGGCGTCGGCATGATGACCCAATCATTATCAGCAAAACAGGTGGTGTACGACTTCATGGAAGATTTCCTTGCGGCCGGTGAACGTCTTGGAGGATTTATCGATGACTGAATCAAATGACATTGCGACAAAAGTTGTTTATGAAGACGACGAAGTCAGGGTGTGGAACCAGCTTGTTCCGGCTGGTTCTGATATTGCGAAGCACGAGCACAAACACGATTACTTTTTATTAAACATATCAGGTGAAGGTCCGATCCAGGTGCAGTTTCATGGGGGTACAGGCGGTTCCCTTGGCGAGACTTTTGAGTTCAGTCCCAGGCCCGGTAGTGCAGACTTTATCAAGAAAGGCCATATCGAGACTGCCCATAACGCAGGCGATGATTACCACGCTGTTCTGGTTGAGCTAAAAGGGACCTGATTCATGAGTCAAAAAATTGTGTTAGTCACGGGCGGTGCACGAGGCATCGGACTCGGCATCGTACATGCCTTTGCTGCAGCCGGACACAAGGTCATGATTGCTGATCTTGGCAACCAGGCTGACTGGAACTATAATTTGGCCAGTAGCGATGACATGAAAAACGCCGTGACAAAAGAGTCAGCGGTGGGTGAAGTTGAGGCTTGTGAAGTCGATGTTACCCGGTATGAAAGTTGCGTACAGGCGGTGGCAACAACCGTTGCGCATTTCGGCGGCCTGGATGTGCTTGTCAACAACGCCGGTGTCGTGGGTAGCGGCCCTATCTCTGAATTTGAAGAAGCCGAATGGGACAAAATATTTTCGGTTAACACCAAAGGCATTTTCCTGATGGCCAAGGCGGCCCTTGACGCCCTTAAAGCGTCAGGAGATGGCGCGATTGTGAACACTGCCTCGATTGCAGGCAAGCAGGGTAGCCCCAATATGTCTGCCTACTGCGGCTCAAAGTTTGCAGCGATTGGTATTACCCAGTCACTCGCAGTAGAACTGGCGCCATTTAATATCACGGTGAATGCGCTTTGCCCGGGAATTGTGGGTACGGCCATGTGGCTGGAACATTTGCTGCCATCGAATACCACTGACCATGATGAAAAGAACCGGGATTTTGAAAAGGCGGTTAACGGCATGATCCCGTTAGGGCGACCGCAAACAACTGATGACATGGGACAGGCGGCGCTCTATCTCGCTACAGCACGGAACGTGACAGGCATCGCGCTGACGGTTGCTGGTGGCATGACGATGTCCTAGCCCGAATTATTCATGAATAGATAAAACAAAAGCCTTAATCGTGTAAAAATGTTGTTTACAGACAATCACTTAACACAAAAAAGGCTTTTGCATGGCAAACATTACCACTAAACAGGGTGTCCTGTTCAAGGGACTTTCAAAAAAAGTTGTCGTTGCGCGATTCGACCAGGCACATGCCAGTTCTGAGGGTGGTGCCCTGTTGCTCAAAGCCTGCGATGATCTGGCCTCGCAACCGGACACTGTCGCGGTTTGAAAACGGTGTCAGACGAGCAGATCTGTTGGCGATGTCCACAGCGCTGGCCGAGACTGTGATCCAGCGACACAAACGCCGCAAGAAGAAAGCGAAGTTGATCACCATTGACCTGGACCCGAAGAAGGCGGTGGATGATGCAATGTAGGAAGCCGTCACCAGGTCGAAGCCTTTGTCTGTGAGCTGCGGCACCATATGGATCAATGTTGCGCTTTGAATACAGAATAACAATCCGATGGTCGTCAGCAGAAACCAGAAATTGGGGTTGCCGACAAATTCCCTGGTGCGAAGTGGCGGTTTTGCAGGCGGCGGCATTACTAATGCACGGGGAATCGCAGGATTGTTTAAGCCGCTGGCTGGCGGCGGTGAGGATCTGGTTGATCAAATGACAGTGGAGCGCATGGCAGCTGTGTCTGTTGCCGGTGAAGATAGGGTACTGCTTTTACCCAGCCGGTTTAGCCTCGGATTCATGCTCAGCATGGACAACCGGCATCGTGAAGCCGGAAAGCTGGAAACGGTGATTATAGGTAAGCAGGCTTTTGGCCACGCCGGTGCCAGTGGTAGCCTCGGATTTGCTGATACCGAATGCCATCTTGGTTTTGGCTACACCATGAACAGGATGGGGGCCGGGATACTGCTCAATGAGAGGGGCCAGTCCCTGGTGGACCAGACTTATCGGTGCCTAGGGTACGCGATCAATGAGCCGGGCTTCTGGGTCCGATAATATCTTCAAGTGGCGCCAGTTTCGCTATTGGCCTGGACCGGTGTAAGTTAACCGGATGACGACCGGCGATGTAGAAGAATCGCGTTTGGCGCTGGCAGAAGTCGAACTGCACGGATTGCTAAAACACGGTGAATGGTATTCCGCGATTTCAGGCGTGGGCGATGCGTCGATAACCGGTCGCGCACTCTGGCAAGACGAATCGAATCCTGATCAGATGGACGACCGACGCTTGTACTGGCGACGCCTGGCATTGAAACGAACTATGCGTGCTGCTGGCTGGACGGATGAGGATCTAAAAGCATTCGAATACGCTAGCCGCGGACTTCAGGATTTAGAATTTGACCCTGATGCCGATTACCGAATAGTGGTGACCGGCTTTGACCCGTTTCATCTGGATACTGATATTTCCCAGAGCAACCCTTCGGGTGTTGCCGCGTTACAGCTCAATGGCAGGATGATCGAACTGGGGGATGGGCTGGCAGAGATTAAAACAATCATTGTGCCGGTACGTTTCGAGGATTTTGATCAGGGTCTGATTGAAGATTTCTTTGGACCGCTGTTGCGGCAAGACAAGCTCGATATGATTGTGACGGTCAGCATGGGCCGAGATGCATTTGACCTTGAGCGATTTCCGGGCCGGAGACGATCAGTCGAGACTTATGACAACCGCAGGCGACACGGCGGCGGCACAGCGGTTTCGCCGTTTGTACCTGAATCACTACCTGGCCCCGAATTTGTTGAATTCTCATTACCCGTTTCTGCCATTCAATCGGCGGTTGGTCAGTTTGCTGTAAACGACAACACCGGGGTGGCAACGTTAGAAAAGGGTGCGTTTGAGGCCATGGATCTGGAGGCGCTTCGTGATCAGACAGCAGTGCTAGGGAGTGGCGGCGGCTTTCTGAGCAACGAAATATCTTACCGGCTGGTTCGGTTGGTGCAGGAGATCGGCAAGTCAGTCCCTGTCGGTCATATTCATACGCCGAAATTGAAGGGCTACGATGTGAATCTCATTCGACCCATTACCATGCAGGCAGTGTCCATGATTGAGGCGGCGGTAAAGACGCTTGCCTAGGGAAGCTCTGATTAATTGGGTTTTTTCGTGAGGACAAGGCGAACTCGCACGGAGAATGATTACGGGTTCAACGCGGTCATCGCGGAAAAAGTGATGCGGCACACCGACATTAATCAGAGGTTACCTAGTACTTAACGGCGGTGATCATTCCAGGCAAGCTTCTTTTACATAACCGATCACCTCGGCGTGGCTACAGGCAACACAGTCCGATGCGTAGGTTTTTGATTCACCGCTTTCGCTAGTGCCGCAGACAGGCTGATAGATCATGGTACACATTTGAGGTCGCTCGCCTTCACACAGGTTCAGCTGCTCATCCATTTGAGTTTCGGCACAGGCTGATACCAGCACCATAGCCACCATTGAAATAGCACTTCTCATTGTCTGGCTCCATTTTTACTTTCATTTCTTAATCGCGGAATCACTTCTTTGACAAACTTTTCAAGACTTTGGTTCATAAATTCAGGATTTAGCCCTGGCGGCGAGCCCCAGGTGACAAGATCTGTAATGCCATATTCAGCAATGAACTCTGAGAGCCCGGCCACACACTCATCGACGGTGCCTACAACCCAGGTCTGGGGGATATGATCACCCTGACCAAAAGACGTGTTGGTTTCGGAAAAAAAGCGCTTGTACAGCTGCATCCGATAGCGCTCTGAGCTTTGTACGATTGGCCAGTCTTTTTCTTTATCATCTGTCACCAGGACGCTTTTGATAATACCGATTCTATAGTTTGCGGGGTTTCTGCCTGAATCTTGCAGATCTTTGAGATACGGCAGCAGCGATTGGTCTCGTGCGCCCTGTGGCAGCAGGTGGCAATCGTACCTGGCAGCACGTTTCGCGCCTGCTTCCGACATGGCGGCGATCCAAAGTGGCGGACCTCCTTGCTGAACATAACCTGGCGTTATCTGGACATCATTGAACTGATAGCGTTTACCTGTGTAGCTGAACTTTTCACCCGTAAAACACTTCTTCAGCACCTCTATACCTTCGTTGGTTAAAGAGACTCGATTTTTGACGGGTATGCCGAATCCTTTGAATTCGTGTGGTGCGTAACCCAGGCCAACACCAATCTCGACTCGGCCATTGGATATATTGTCCAAAATGGCGAGGTCTTCTGCCAAACGAATTGGATGGTTGAACGGCATCAGGCAGATGTCGGATGAAAACCTGATATGACTGGTACGGGCTGCTGCAGCAGCAGCAGCGGGAATCCAGGCAGGAAGATAGCCGTCATCGATAAAGTGATGCTCGGTAAACCAGACAAGGTCTAACCCAAGTTTATCCAGCCATTCAATTTGATCGAGGACTTCTTTGTACAGATCAGGCATGGAAATCCTGGATCCCGGCGGATTGCGGAAATCGTAGGCGACGCCAAATCGAAGCGGTTGACTCATGCCAGTTTTACAGCGAGTTCGGTAACTCGCGCGCCAAGATGCCTGGCGGTGTGGAGATCGAATTCAGTAAGCTGATCGGGTGCGGACGCGGTTGCCCCGGCACCGAAATAGAATCCATTGGGGTTCACGCCATCAGAAAAACTGCCGCCCGTGCCGCACCAGATCATGCCCATTTGCATCGCAAAGGTAGCCAGTCCGCTGAAGGTTGATGACTTATTGCCTGAGGCCAGGGAGGATGCGGTAAACGCGCTGGCAATCTTGTCTTTCCAGACCTGGCTGAACCACCTCGGTGCCATGGCGTCGATGAAAGACTTCATCTGCCCGGAGATGGAACCCATATAAGTTGGCGTGCCCAGAATAATGGCATCGCAATTGTCCAGATGTTCGGCCAAAGCATCATTGCTCCAACGGCCGCCAACAATATCATCGCCAACTATTGGCAGGTCCAGCACTTCCGCACCGGCGCCTTCGATTACTGCCTGTGCTAGTTTTGCGGTCGTTCCTGTACCGGAGAAATAGACCACACCGATTTTGACCATCTTGTTTTACCTACCAGAGATCGTCTGATTAAGGCCATTTGCGCCATAACCGCGACAGAGCCGTATGCGAAAAATTTGTCAACTTGCCCGCATGTTAACAAATTTCCTCCGCTCGCCTTAACCAGGGAACCTCTGATGCTTTTCTGGCGACAAAAAAAACGCCCGAACTGTTCGGACGTTTTCGGTGAACCTACTTGGGAGGTGGTCCAAGAGCCGGTTGACCCGCACCCCCGGCAAATTCCGGTCCAGCTTCAATACCTAGCTTAATTTTGCCAAGATCTTCGTACAGTGGATGCGCGACCCAGCGGTGAGTTGCTGCACCATGAGCATCTCGCAGTTTGCGCTCCAGCGGGCTATACATTCTCATACCCGTCGTACCTGCCGTATTATGCAGCAGATCTACCGCCTTCATACATTCGTTAGCAGCATGCACACAGGCCAGCCGGGCGTCCTGGGTAGTTTTTGCGCCGGGTAACTCGTCATTGCCGGTGAGTTCATCTTCAACCGCGGTCATGGCTTCCATGACCCAGGCGCGCGAAGAACGGTACATGGATTCAGCTAGACCCATCCGATATTGAGCAATACCCCGGTTCGCCAGCGATGCCGATGCCAGCATGGGAATTTTGTTTTGTGCGATGTCTCCAAAAATCTCAATCGTGCCTTTGGCGACACCCAATGCAATAGCTGCCTTGTTGTAAGCCAGCCTTAAAGGTACAGGTATGCGGTAGACAGGATTCGGGTATTGGGCAGGGACTGACCAAAGATCAACACCCGCATGCTTGGCGGGAACCACTGCGCCATCTGCTTTAACGTCGTCAGAGCCAGAGCCGCGAAGACCTGCCACATCCCAGGTTCTCACGATTTCGAACTGGTCCTTGTGGAGGAACCACAGTTTGAAAACCGGCAAGCCGTTTTCATCCAGGTCCATTTCTTCACCTTTCATCAAGGGTGCGCCCATAAAACAGAAGTCGGCATTGTGGCAACCGGAGATGAAAGTAGTTTGGCCCCAGACTTTGACGCTGCCATCATCCTGTTTTTCAGCTCTGGGCGGTGTGCTGCCTGGTCCGCCGCCGCCGCACATGATGACACGTGGATTATCTACAAAGACTTCTTTTGCAAGCTCCGGGTCCATACCACCCGCCGCCATGGCGTTTATCTCAGAACCCAGCATCACATTCCAGGCGACTGATGCATCAATCGCTGCCATGTGTTCAAGAATTTCGATGGTTTCCATGGAACTGGCGTTATCGCCGCCGAGTTCAGCTGGTAACGCGAATCGGAAAAATCCTTCGTCTATCATCTTTGAAACAATGTCATCAGGAAGCTTTTTCAGCTCCTGGGCTTCGTCTCCTGCTGCGAGAATAACGTCTCGCATTGATTCAATCTTGTCCAGTCTCGCCTGGTGTGCTTCTCGCACCATCTGCCGACCCCTTGTTGTTTTGAGATAGCTGATAAAAAAATGGAATTCGCTACAAAAATTTCCCGGCGACAGTGTAGGCAGATCAACTCGAAAAAGAAAAGCCCATCAGCGGATTGATGGGTATAGATCAGTCGCTTAAATAGCGACCCGATCTTCAGGCCCTTGCCTGCGCGCCAATTCCAGCTATCTTTCCGGCGCATCCATGAATTTCTCGCTGTTCAGGCGCTGCAGTATCTGCCGCGAGAAGGTATTATCCGGCCTTTGGTTTAGGGGTCGAACCCTGCAAGTTGTAATTCAGGAGAAAGAAATGGATATAAAGGGTAAAACAATCGTGATCACCGGCGGTGGCCAGGGCCTGGGCCGAGCAATGGCGGTCGCTTTCGCCAAAGATGGCGCCAACCTCGCGTTAATCGATCTAAACGAAGAACCGTTGGCACAGACCGTCCAATTGTGTAAAGACGCCGGTGGCGATGCCAGATCATACCTGGGAAATATTGCCAAAGAAGACGAGGTGATCGCCACTTTCGATGCCATCGAGGCTGATTTCGGAGAAATTCACGGGCTGATCAATAACGCTGGCATTCTTCGTGATGGCCTATTGATCAAGGTAAAGGACGGCAATATTGATAAAAGAATGTCGCTTGCAGAATGGCAGGCGGTCATTGATGTCAACCTGACTGGTGTTTTCCTCTGCGGCAGGGAAGCAGCAACACGCATGATCGAGAAGGGTGTTGCAGGCTGCATTATCAACATCTCCAGCATTTCAAAAGCCGGTAACATGGGACAAACCAACTATTCAGCCGCCAAGGCGGGTGTTGCAGCCATGGCAACTGTCTGGGCAAAGGAATTGGCGCGTTACGGTATAAGGGCTGCAGCGATTGCACCAGGCTTTATCGCCACTGAGATGGTCGCCAGTATGAAGCCAGAAGCGTTGGAAAAAATGACCGCTGGTATACCTCTGAAACGACTCGGCCTGCCGGAAGAGGTAGCACACACGGCCAGGTTCATATTCGAAAATGACTATCTGAGCGGCCGAGTGATTGAGCTCGATGCAGCGCTCCGGATCTAGGCACGGTCATGCTGAGCGTAGCGAAGTATCTGATCCTCACAACTAAGGGGCATTCCCTTTATATGACGGTGGGTCGGGATGTCATGCTGACCGGGCCAGGGTCAGCCCCTCAGGGACGAACCTTTTCAGTAATCAAGAAACCATCCAACTGTTCTGCGGCAAACATACCCAACGCCATTGCTGCACCGAAATAGAAAATATCGACATTCAAATAAGCCAGTGATGCAATCGCCGGGCCAGGGCACAGTCCGACAAGCCCCCAACCGATGCCAAAAAAGGCAGCGCCGCCAATCAGTTGCGCATCAATGTCAGCCCGTGTAGGCAACCTGAATACCTCATCAAATAAGGGTGCCTGCATTTTACCTATCCCAAACTGGAAGAACGGTAATGTGATCGCCAGGCCGCCGCCCATTACAAATGCCAGCGTCGGGTCCCAGGCACCGAATAAATCCAGAAAACCGATGACTTTTGAGACATCTGTCATGCCAGACAGGGCGAGGCCGAATCCAAACAGGGCGCCACACGAAAGTGAGGCGGCTAATTTCAGCGCGTTGTTCATACCATTGTTGTTCAAAGAAGGCCTCCGTGTAACCGAACGAAGACCGTGATGAATCCGAATAACATGAAGGTACAAGTCGCGATGATCGAGCGAACTGATAATCTTCCGATTCCGCAGATGCCATGACCGCTGGTACAACCGCTACCCATTTTGGTGCCCAGGCCAACAATAAAACCACCGGCAATAATCAAAGGTAACGACACGTCAAATGTCGGAACCGGATTACCGGAGATGAAGTGGTAGCCGAATGCCCCCAGCAGCAGACCAGAAAAAAAGAAGATCGCCCAGAAGTTGTCGAGAGGTGATTTGAGAGCGGTAAACAAGATACCGCTGACACCAGCAATTCGACCCAGCAGAATCATCAGTAGTGTTGCGGCAAGCCCGATACAGGCGCCGCCCAGTAATGCATTAATAAAGGACTCTGGCATTACTCACCATAAGCGGTTCGATGAAAGCGAAGCATCTTACCCGAACCCGCATACAGATGCTGCCCGTCTCGAAGACCCACATGGCCGTTTACCACGACCAGCGAAATACCAGCCGGTTCCGTTTTTGGTTCGTCATAGGTCGCAAGATCCGCAATGGTATCTGGGTCGAACATAACGAGGTCTGCCCAGAAACCTGCTTTTATCTGGCCGCGGCCTTCCATGCCAAATACCTGGGCTGATAGCGAGGTCATGCGGCGCACGGCTTCAGGCAGTGACAGGACATTGTCTTCACGTACATATTTTGCGAGCACCCGGGGAAAGGTCCCGAACAATCGCGGGTGTGGTTGGCCTTTCAGATCGGGAATGCCGTCTGAACCGATCATCATATCTTTGTGGGCAAGGTTCGTTGCGATGTCTTTTTCATCGATGATGAATTGAATACAGATGGTTCGATCACCTTTGGGCGCCGTCAGTAATCGGTGAGTCAGCTCGCAGATATCTGCGCCTTGTTCCGCCGCAATGTCTTTGAGCATTCGGCCTTCGTATTCCCGGAAGGCAGGACAACTGGCGATGCGAATCACCTCGGCCAGTTCGCGGTTAATGTTGTCGAGATTGAAGTACTCAATCATGCGCCCGCTACCGGCGGTGTATGGATAGACATCCAGGGTCACGGCTTGCCCGTTAGCCAGGGCCTGATCAATGCGCTGCAGGGATTGACCTACTTTGCCCCAGTTTGCCGGGCCCGCAGATTTGTGATGTGAGATATGCAAATGGACACTCGATTCCCTGCCAATGCGTAATGCTTCTTCCACGGCGTCCAGTAAATGATCGCCTTCATTGCGCATGTGTGTAGTGTAAAGTGCACCAAATTCGTTCGCGGCGCTTGCGAGTTCAATCACTTCTTCCGTATCACTCCAGCGACCCGGTCGGTAAATCAACCCCGTTGAGAAGCCGCAGGCACCCTGCTCGAGTGCACGGCTGATGTGCGATTTCATGGCGCCAAGCTCCGCACCGTCAGGGACACGTTTTTCCATGCCCATGACCAAGGTGCGAACCGTGTTATGACCCACCAGCATCATGTTGTTGATACCGGGGTTCTTTTTGAGTGCGGCATCAAAATAACCATCCAGATCACTGAATGATCCTTCAAGACCGGCAAGAATGCCGCCGCTGGCACGACCCGGGTCGACATCCGGGTCGATCGGTATGGCGCTGAAACCACAGTTGCCAGCAACCACCGTGGTCACCCCCTGTGCCAGCTTAAATTCCATGCCAGGATGACGAAAGAAGGCGCCGTCATCGTGGGAATGTGTGTCAATGAATCCTGGTGCCAGACACTGACCCTTGCCGTCAATTTCTTCTACGCCGGAACCTGCGTCGCCGATTTCGCTGATCTTGCCGTCTTTGATCCCGACGTCACCGACAAAGGCATCACCGCCCAGGCCATCCAGAATCGATACGTTGCGAATCGTCAGGTCATTCATAGAAGCTCCTACTCTCTATAGGTAAAACTACAGGCCGTAATCAGTGGGACCAGTTCGAAGCCACTCGCCGATCATCTCACCAATCATGATACAGGTGAGGTTGATGTTGGCACGCGGGACAAACGGCATGATGGAGGCATCGGCAACAATAAGATTATCGAATCGGTGAGCACGGCCATATTGATCGACAACAGCCAGCTTGTCGGACTTGTCACCCATTTTTACAGTCCCACAGGGGTGATAGCCGCTGCCGGAAAATTTTCGACAAAGATTTGCCAACGCATCATCACCCACACCACGGGCGGGGTCCGG